>Ga0208940_1000244_pt1 | contig 72625 bp, 72 predicted proteins | sample AD_JPNNA6_MetaG_FD_184445 | JGI IMG/M metagenome (GOLD analysis project Ga0208940, IMG submission 184445) | Active sludge microbial communities of municipal wastewater-treating anaerobic digesters from Japan - AD_JPNNA6_MetaG (SPAdes) (version 2) | ecosystem: Engineered > Bioreactor > Anaerobic... | reverse complement strand
CTGCTTGCCGATGGCCGCGGTCGAGGTCGAGGGGAGGTCGACGATCATGGCTTCCTCCATACCCGGCCGTCGCGGGCCAGCATCCGGTCGCTCGACGCCGGTCCCCATCCGCCCGACGGATACGGGTCCGGCTTGCCGTGCCGCCGCCACCAGGCCTCGATCGGGTCGAGAATCTGCCAGGACAACTCGACCTCCTCATGACGGGGGAACAGGGGTGGTTCGCCCAGCAAGACATCAAGGATGAGTCGCTCATAAGCCTCGGGGGAGCTCTCGGTGAAGGCACTGCCGTAACCGAAGTCCATCGTCACGTCACGCACCTCCATCTGGGCTCCGGGGACCTTGGCGCCGAACCGCATGGTGATGCCCTCGTCGGGCTGCACCCGGATGACGACGGCGTTCTGGCCCAACTCCTCGGTGGCGGTCGTGTCGAACGGCAGGTGGGGCGCCTTCTTGAAGACGACCGCGATCTCGGTGACCCGCTTGCCCAGCCGCTTCCCGGTGCGCAGGTAGAACGGCACCCCGGCCCATCGACGGGTTGCGACCTCGAGGCGGACCGCGGCATACGTCTCGGTGGTGGACCCGGTGCGGACCCCTTCCTCCTCCAAATAGCCGGGGACCAACTCGCCACCCTGCCAGCCGGCGGCATACTGACCGCGCGCCGTCCCTTCCCCGATCTTGGCGGGGACCACGACAGCCGAGAGCACCTTCTCCTTCTCGGCGCGCAGGCTGCCCGCATCGAAGGAGACCGGCTCCTCCATCGCGGTCAGGGCAAGCAGTTGCAGCAGGTGGTTCTGGATGACGTCGCGGGCCGCGCCGATGCCGTCGTAGTAGCCGGCCCGCCCGCCGATGCCGACGTCCTCGGCCATGGTGATCTGCACATGGTCGACGTAGTTGGCGTTCCAGACCGGCTCGAACAACTGGTTGGCGAAGCGCAGCGCCAGGAGGTTCTGCACCGTCTCCTTGCCGAGATAGTGGTCGATCCGGAAGACCGAGTCGGCCGGGAAGACCGACTCGACGATCGCGTTGAGCTCACGGGCCGACGCGAGATCGTGCCCGAACGGCTTCTCGATGACCACCCGACGCCACGATTGACCGTCCGAGTGGGCCAGCCCCGAGCGATCCAATTGTTGGCACACCTGGGCGAAGAACCCCGGCGGGATCGACAGGTAGAAGGCGAGGTTGCCGCCGGTGCCGCGAGAGCGCTCCAGGTCGTGCACGGTGGCAGCCAGCGTGTCGAAGGCCGCGTCGTCGTCGAAGGTCCCCGGCACGAAGCGGATGCCCTCGGCGAGGGACTTCCAGACGTCCTCACGGAAGGGCGTGCGGGCGTGGTCGCGCACCGAGTCGTGGACGATCTGGCCGAAGTCCTGATCGGCCCAGTCCCGCCGAGCGAACCCGACCAGGCTGAAACCCGGAGGCAGCAGGCCGCGGTTGGCCAGGTCGTAGATGGCCGGCATGAGCTTCTTGCGAGCCAGGTCGCCGGTCACCCCGAAGAGCACCAGGCCACACGGCCCGGCGATCCTCGGGAGCCGTCGATCCCTGCGATCGCGCAACGGGTTGACTCCGGCAGACACGCGGGCGGGACTCATGGGCGAGAACCTACCTGCGCGGGGCGCGGGGACGCGGCATACGTCAACCCAGGTGTATGCCGCGTTGCCAGGTCACGCACGGGCGAGGGCGCCGGTGACGTCGGCGAGGAGGGAGACCCACGCCTTCTCGAACTTCTCGACGCCTTCGCGTTCGAGCACTTCGACGACCTCGATGTAGGAGACGCCCTGCGCCTCGACCGCATCGAGGACGCCTTGGGCGGCGGCATACTCCCCGGTGATCGTATCGCCACGCACGGTGCCGTGATCGGCGACAGCGCGCAGGGTCTTCTCCGGCATGGTGTTGACGCAGTCGGCGGCGACGAGGTCGACGACGTAGAGCGTGTCGGGATATGCGGGGTCCTTGACGCCGGTGGACGCCCACAGCGGCCGCTGCCGCCGGGCGCCCTCGTCGGCCAGGGAGCGCCACCGCGGGGTCGCGAAGACCTCCTCGAAGGCCTGATAGGCCAACCGAGCGTTGGCGACCGCGGCCTGGCCCTTGAGGGCCCGCGCGGCGTCGGTGCCGATGGCCTCCAGCCGACCGTCGATCTCGGTGTCGACCCGCGACACGAAGAACGACGCGACCGAGTGGATCGTGCGCAGGTCGTGGCCCGCCTCGTGAGCGCGCTCGAGTCCCTCGACGAAGGCGTTCATCACCGCCCGATAGCGCTGGAGGCCAAAGATCAGCGTGACGTTGACGCTGATGCCTTCGGCCAACACCGCGGCAATCGCCGGCAGCCCCTCGAGGGTGGCCGGGATCTTGATGTAGACGTTGTCGCGACCGACCGCCGCAGCGAGGGCCTTTGCCTGTTCGATGGTGGGCCCGGTCTGGTGGGCCAGCCTCGGGTCGACCTCGATGGAGACCCGACCGTCAACGCCGTCGGTGGCCGCGGCCACCGAGGCGAACACGTCGCAGCCGGCGCGGACGTCGTCGGTGGTGATGGCGAAGAGCGCCGCATCGGCGTCGGCCCCGGCCGCAGCCAAGCTCGCCAACTGCTCGTCGTAATCGGTGCCCGAAGTGATGGCTGCCTGGAAGATGGACGGGTTGGTCGTCACCCCGCTGACGTGCTGGTCCCGGATGAGGGCGGCCAGACTGCCGGAGGTGAGTCGGCTGCGGGACAGGTCATCCAGCCAGATCGAGACACCGGCCGCCGCGAGGTCGGCCAGGTTGTCGGTGCTCGCTGCGGTCATGTCAGGCCTTCCTTCCGCGCACCGGCCCGGGCGGTCTTGAGCGAGGCCTTGGCCGCGGCGACGATCGCCTCGGGGGTGAACCCGAACTCCCGGAAGAGCGTCGCGGCATCGGCCGACGCACCGAAGTGCTCGATCGACACGATCCGCCCGGCATCGCCGACGATGTCCCGCCACCCTTGGGCGACCCCCGCCTCGACGGACACGCGGGCCCGCACGGTCGGCGGCAGGACCCGGTCGCGATAGCTCTTGGACTGCTGGTCGAACCATTCACGACAGGGCATCGAGACGACCCGGGTGCGGATCCGGGCCCGCTCGAGCTGCTCTCGGGCGGCCAGGGCCAGGGCGACCTCGGAGCCGGTGGCCACGAGGATCACCTCGGCGGCCTGCCGGCCATCGGCCCCGCCGTCGATGAGGACGTAGCCACCCTTGGCGACATTGCGGGCGGGCGCGTGGACCTTGCGGTCCAGGACGGGCAGGTTCTGACGGGACAGCGCCAGCGCCGCTGGCCGGGCGTTGCGCAGGATCTCCAACCAGGCGTATGCCGTCTCGTTGGCGTCCGCGGGCCGCACGACGTCGAGCCCCGGCATCGCGCGCAGAGCCGCCAGGTGCTCGATGGGCTGGTGGGTCGGGCCGTCCTCGCCCAGGCCGATCGAGTCGTGCGTCCAGACGAAGGTCACCGGGAGCTGCTGGATCGCGGCCAGGCGCACGGCACCGCGCATGTAGTCGGAGAAGACGAGGAAGGTGCCGCCATAGGGCCGGGTGAGGCCCTCCAAGGCGATGCCGTTGAGAATCGCGCCCATCCCGAACTCACGGATGCCGAAGTGCAGGGTGCGCCCATAGGGGCCGCCCTTCCACTCGTGCGTCTGGCGTCGGGCCGGGATGAACGACGGCTCGCCGGCCATCGTCGTGTTGTTCGATTCGGCCAGGTCGGCCGACCCGCCCCACAACTCGGGCAGGACGGGGGCCAGGGCAGAGAGCACCTTGCCGGACGCGGCGCGGGTGGCGATGCCCTTGGCGTCGGCCGGCCAGCTCGGCAGGGCCGCGGCCAGATCGGTTGGCAGGCCCCGCTCGACGATCCGGTCCAGCAGCGCGGCGCGCTCGGGCTGGGCCTTGCGCCACGCGGCATACCTCCTGTCCCAGGCCTTGTGCGCGGCCTTGCCGCGGGCGACGACCTTGCGCGCCTGGGTGAGGACGCGCGGGGCGACCGGGAAGGCGACCTCGGGGTCGAAGCCGAGAGCGGTCTTGAGCCCAGCGATCTCGTCGGCGCCCAGAGCCGAGCCGTGCGACTTGCCGGTGTTCTGCTTGGTGGGGGAGGGCCAGGCGATGATCGTGCGCAGAACGATGAGGCTCGGCTTGTCGGTGATCGCCCGACCGGCCCCGATGGCCGCGTTGAGGGCATCGACATCCTCGACATAGGTGGCGCCGTCAGCGGTCGTGCCCCGCCAGTCGACGGTGCGGACGTCCCAGCCGTAGGCGACATAACGCGCCGCGACGTCCTCGCTGAACGAGATGTCCGTGTCGTCCTCGATGGAGATCTGGTTCTGGTCGTAGATGACCGTGAGGTTGCCCAACTCCTGGTGGCCGGCCAGCGCGCACGCCTCGTGGGTGACGCCTTCCATGATGTCGCCGTCGGAGGCCAGGACATAGATGTGGTGGTCGAAGATGCTCTCGCCCGCAGCCGCCTCCGGGTCGAGCAACCCGCGCTGGCGGCGTTGCGCCATCGCCATTCCGACTGCGCTGGCCAGGCCCGAACCCAACGGGCCGGTGGTGATCTCGACGCCGGGGGTGTGGTTGACCTCCGGATGCCCAGGTGTGAGGCTGCCCCAGGTGCGCAGGGACTGCAGGTCCGAGAGCTCCACGCCGTAGCCAGACAGGAACAACTGGACGTACTGCGTGAGGCTTGAGTGCCCGCAGGACAGGACGAACCGGTCGCGTCCCAGCCAGTGCGGATCGCTCGGATCGTGGGTCATCACGTGCTGATAGAGCAGGTATGCCGCGGGGGCCAGGGAGATCGCCGTGCCCGGATGCCCGTTGCCGACCTTCTGCACCGCATCGGCCGCCAACAGCCGGGCCGTGTCGACGGCTCGGATGTCCAGATCGGTCCACCCGACCGCCGTCGCCGTCGGGCGGGGCACGTGGGAGTCGCGACCTGCCAAGAGCTTGGAAGGGGACGAGGCGGATGTCACGGAGGTGTTCTCCTTCACACTGGACGGGTCACGTGCAGCCTAATCCAGTGGGGATCGACACCTCGGCCCCGTGCCAGCAGGCGTCACGCCGCCGGTAGACTCCCCGACTGTGACCACCGTCGACCCGCGCGCCGAGCTCGCCTCGCACCCGGGGTCCACGGGCCGCGGCTTCGGCTTCGTCGTCGGCCAGTACGTCGCCCTCACCAAGCCCCGGATCATTGAGCTGCTGCTCATCACGACGGTCCCCGTCATGGTCCTAGCCGAGCGCGGCATACCGTCGGGGTGGTTGGTCCTCGCCACCCTGGTCGGTGGGACGTTGTCCGCGGGCGCCGCCAACACGCTCAACTGCGTCATCGACCGCGACATCGACGCGCTGATGAACCGCACCGCCAGCCGCCCCCTGGTCACCGGGACCATCTCGACCCGCGCCGCCGTGATGTTCGGGTTCACGCTGTGCGTCGTCGCGACCCTCGTGCTCGGAGTCTTCGTCAACTGGCTCTCGGCCTGGCTGGCCCTCGCCGCCTTCGCGTTCTACGTGGGCATCTACTCGGTCGTCCTCAAGCGCCGCACCCCGCAGAACATCGTCTGGGGCGGTGCCGCAGGGTGTATGCCGGTGCTCATCGGCTGGTCGGCCGTCACCAACCGGGTCGACTGGCCGGCGTGGATCCTCTTCCTCGTTATCTTCTTCTGGACGCCGCCGCACTACTGGCCGCTGTCGATGAAGTTCAAGGACGACTACGCGGCCGCATCTGTGCCGATGCTGCCGGTGGTGGCGCGAATGGTCGTCGTCTCGCGCCAGATCGTCATCTACTCGTGGGTGATGGTGCTCGTGTCGCTCACCCTCATCCCCGTGGCCCCCATGGGCTGGGTGTATGCCGTGGGCGCTGCGGTCTCCGGCGGCCTGTTCATCGCCGAGGCGCACCGACTGCACCACCAGGCTCTGGCCGGTGCGCCGCAGGCCCAACTGCGCCCCATGCGCCTGTTCCACTACTCGATCACGTATCTCACGGTCCTGTTCGTCGCGGTCGCCGTCGACCCACTGCTCTACCTCGCGATCCCCGGTCTGGCCCGCTGACGTCGGGCGTCACCGCCCCGTAAGGTCTGCGCAATGGCCACCGCGGGGGTATGCCGTGAGGCTGGTCCCATGACTTCACGCACCCTCTCCCGCCCCCAGTTCACCGCTGCAGCGCTGGCCCTCGGGACCGCCCTCACCCTCTCGGCCTGCGGCGGTAGTGCCACCCCGTTGGCCGCTCCGGCCGCCAGCACGGCCATGTCAGACAAGACCGCGATGTCCGACAAGACGTCGATGCCTGACAAGACCGCGATGGCCGACAAGACCGGCGCCCCCGCGGCCATGGCCAAGGGTGCCTACGTCAGCTACGCCGACTACCAGTCGTCGATGGCGATGTACCAGGGCTCCAAGGTCGTCCTGTTCTTCCACGCGTCGTGGTGCCCCGACTGTCGCGCCACCGACACGGCCCTGACCGGCTCGGCGGTGCCCGACGGGCTGACCGTCGTCAAGGTCGACTACGACACCGCGACCGAGCTCAAGCAGAAGTACGGCATCACTCAGCAGCACACCTTCGTCCAGGTCGATCCGGCCGGAATGTCGGTCAAGAAGTGGACCGGCACCAAGGACGGCGCAGCGATCAAGGCGCAGACCACCTGATGCTCGCGCTCCTCGGGGCACTGGTCGCCGGTGCCCTCACGACGCTTGCGCCCTGCGTCCTGCCGCTCCTCCCCGTCATCGTGGGAGGGGCGGCAGCCTCGGATCTGGCCGGCAGCGCCGCCGGAAGCACCGCCGGGGGAGCCGCGTCGCCTACCGTGCGCACCCAGGTCCGTTGGGTCACCCGCAACCGCCGCGCTCTGGTCATCACGGCCTCGCTCGGCGCGTCGATCACGCTCTTCACCCTCATCCTCAAGGCCACGACGGCGCTGCTCGTCATCGATCCGCGCACCTGGTCGATCCTCTCTGGGGTGATCCTCGTGCTCCTCGGGATCGCGGGTGCCTTCCCTGACCTGTGGGAGCGCCTGTCCGCCACCCTCAGCCTGCAAGGGCGCTCGGATGCCCGGCTCCGCGCCGCCCGGGCCCGTGGGGGTTTGACCGGCGACATCCTCACGGGGGCTGCGCTCGGCCCGGTGTTCTCCTCGTGCAGCCCGCTGTACGCCTACGTCGTCGTCACCGTCCTGCCCGCTCGGTTCGGCTACGCGTTGACGCTGCTCGCGGCATACGTGCTCGGGCTCTGCGTCATCCTGCTGGCAATCGCGCTCCTCGGTCGCCGCCTCATCGCGCGACTCGGCTGGGCGGCCGACCCGCACGGCCGGTTCCGGCGCATCCTCGGCCTGGTCTTCATCCTCGTGGGGATCGGCATTGCCCTCGGTTGGGACCGCTCACTGCAGACCTGGATCCTCGAACACTCGCCGATCGCCCCCTGGGAGTTGGACTCCGGGTTCATCCCCGAGGGCTGAGCAGCGCCCGGCGGTCAGTCGCGCGGGAGGACGACCTCGATCGCGCACCCAGCCGGGACGTCGGCGACACCCACCGTGCCGCCGTGGGCGGACACGATCCCCTGGACGACGGCCAGGCCAAGACCCGCTCCGTCGCCGGCGCGCGGGGTCCGGGCGTCGTCCCCGCGCCACCACGGCTCGAACATCCGCGCCCGAACATCCGCCGGTATGCCGCCGCACTCGTCGGTGACGCGAATGGTCACCTCGGTGGGGGAGCCGGCGGCGTGGACCACCACCCGGCCTCCGCGCGGCGTGGCGTGCACGGCGTTTGCGATGAGGTTGTCCAACACCCGGCCCAGCTCTCGGGCATCGACTCGGGCGAGGACTGGGCCGTCGGCGGCTCCGTCGACGAGGACCCCGGAGCGCTCGGCCAAGGCGGCGCCTGTGGCCAGGGCGTCGGACACGAGATCGGCCACGCTCACCTGTTCGCGGGCGAGCGTCATGCTGCCGGAGTGGATCCGCGAGAGCGCGAGCAGGTCATCGACCATCGCCGCCATCCGGTCGGCCTGGGCCTTGATCCGGGCCGGATAGGCACCCTCGGCGGGAGCGACCCCGTCCTCGATCGCTTCGGCCATGGCGCGGATCCCGGCCAGGGGGGTGCGCAAGTCGTGGGAGGCCCACGCGACCAGGTCTCGGCGCTGGGCCTCCACCGCTGCGTCCCGCTCGTGGGCGGCCACGGCCTCCGCCGCCCGCTCGGCAGCCGCCCGATCGAGCCGATGGACCCGGCTGGCCAGGACGAGCCCGTAGACCAGAGCGACCGGTGCCACGGCCGCGACGACGAGCAGGACGACCGACGAGTCGTGGTCGCTGATGAACATCGCCCGGGACGAAACGAGGACGCCGGCCGCAACCGATCCGACGACCACCAGCGGGGCTGCGACGAGGGCTGACCGGATCGAGCGCCGCGCCAGGGCCCACACGCCGAGCGCTCCGGCGGCGCCGACGCCTGCGGCGGAACCCACCGCGATGAGGACGGTCTCGGTCTCGGGGGTCACGGCATACCCGCTGCTGTGCCCGACCCGACGGCGGGCTGCGCGTCCCAGCGATAGCCGACTCCCCACACCGTCGCAATCCGTTGTGGGGCAGCGGGATCCGGCTCGACCTTCTCCCGCAACCGGCGCACGTGGACGGTGACGGTGGACTCGTCGCCGTATTCCCACCCCCACACCTGGCGCAGGAGGTCGGTCCGCGAGAACGCCTGGCCGGGGTGGCGCAGGAGGTGGATGAGTAGGTCGAGCTCGCGAGACGTCAACGGCAGGGGTATGCCGCCTCGGCCCACCGTGCGCGCCCGCGGATCGACCCGCAGGTCACCGTCGACGAGGAGGTCGGCATCAGCGGCTCGCGTCGGGGCCACGGTCGCACGGCGCAGGATCGACTGAACCCGCAGGACGAGCTCACGGGCGGAGAAGGGCTTGGTGACGTAGTCGTCCGCGCCGACCTCCAACCCGAGGACGCGGTCGCTCTCCTCGCCGCGGGCCGTGAGCAACACGACGGGCAGGTTGCCGCGTTCAGCCCGCAGCCGGCGCAGCACCTCCAGGCCGTCGAGGCCGGGCAGCATGAGATCGAGGACGACGAGATCCGGTGGGGTATGCCGTGCCCGGGCGAGGGCGTCCATCCCGTCGGCGGCCTCGTCGACGGTGAGCCCAGCCCGGGAGAGGTAGCCGGCCACGACCTCCCGGACGGTGGGGTCGTCGTCGACGACGAGGACACGGACCATGACCGTCAGCGTAGGGCGAGGCTCGCCCGGTCAGGGTTGCCGAATCCTTAGGGTTCGGTGACGGGCGGTCTCTACGAGGAGTGTCACGGCGGAGAGTGTCACTGCGGGGGTCCGTCGATGAGGAAGACCTCTTCGACGGACTGCCCGAAGTAGCGAGCCAGTTTGATCGCCAGCGGCAGCGAGGGGTCGTACTTGCCGGTCTCGATGGCATTGACGGTTTGGCGCGACACCCCGAGGGCATCACCAAGCGCACCTTGGCTCAGCCCCCGTTGCGCCCGAAGCTCCCGAAGGACGTTATGCACGAGTGGCATCCCGTCGGACGACGACCCGGTTGGCGATGATCCAGACCAGGCACAGGCCGGCGAAGCGAAGGCCCGAATCGGCGCCGGACGCTGGGTCGGGCCCGCCGACCCCGTAGAGGAACAGGCCGCACTCGAAGGCAAGGGCAGCGAGGCCGACGGCGGCAAGCGCGCGGTCGAGCAGCAGCCGGTCGCGCTCGTCGGTGGGTTGGCCGATGTCCAGGCGTCCGGTGTCGGTCGTGCGTCCGCGCAGGGAGGCCCGGATGGCCCACATCGCATAGGCGAGGGCGACGACGATGAAGGCGACCAGCAGCCACCGCCCATGGATCGCGGCCCAGACGCCACCAGCGAGGAAGAGGGCGACGAAGATGCGGTTGAGGGTGGAAACGTGAGTCAACATGGCTCTGACTCTATGTCAAGTGTCCTTGACTGTAAAGGGTGCTTGACTGCGCGTGTCGTGGCCTAGACGGGGTTGCGGTAGAGGTTGAGCGTGCCGTAGGTGAGGGCGATCGCCAGAACCGCGGCGAGCAGCATGTGCGTCAGCACGACGATGATCGGCAGCCCCGTGAAGAACTGCACGTAGCCGACGACGCCCTGCAACAGGCTGACGTGCAGGACCGAGGTCCACGAGCGCCGCAGGAGGGCCAGTTCCTCCTCGGAGCCGCTCACCTGCGACCCCCCGACCCGGGCCAGGCGGACGGCGACGAGCATGGCGACGAGCAACCCGATGAAGAGCATGACGACGTCGGCGTGGATCCACGACATCGTCCGAGGGTCGAAGCCGGTGCGGGCGGGGGCATCGGCGTCACCGGAGTGTGGACCCGACCCGGTGACGATGGTGCCGAGGGCGAGCACGAGGAAGCCGACGGCATACGTCACCCAGGCAAGGCGCGCGGTGATGGTGGGGACGAGCAGCGTTCGCGAGCCCGTGTCGACCTCGTTGCCGTCCTGCGCCCCGCGCAGCATCGCCGTGGCGATGGCGACCAGGACGATCGTGGCGAGGAAGTGGAACGCGACGATCACCGGGTTGAGGCCGGTCCAGACGGTGATGCCACCGACCACGGCCTCGACGAAGATCCCGACGATCATGGCGATGCCAAGAAGGTGCAGCATGCGCCGCTTCGGCAATGCGGTCCACACGGCCCACAGGGCCAGCACGGCGATGACGATCAGTACGCCGGTGAGCGTGCGGTTGCCGAACTCGATGAACTTGTGGAATCCCTCGTCTTGCGCGGCGACCGGCGTGAGCGACCCTTGCGCGCAGGTGGGCCAGTCGGGGCACCCCAGCCCGCTGCCGGTCAGTCGGACGATGCCGCCGGTGACGATGATGAGGACCTCGGCGACGACGTTAGCCACCAGGATGGGACGCAGCCAGGACGGTTTGCAGACGGGAAGAGCCACGGGCGACAGCGTATGCCGCCCGTCGGCACCGCACGTGAGCGGGTCCGGCGGGGGCCCACCAACTACGGTTGTCGGGTGGGCTATCTCGATGATGACCGGAGGGCCAAGGCCTGGACCGTCCCTTCGCTGGCTGCAGCCAAGGCTTCCGGCCGCAAACTGGCAATGCTGACGGCCTACGACGCGAGTTTTGCGCGGGTGCTGGACCGGCACGGCGTCGATCTCGTGCTCGTCGGTGACTCGTTGGGGATGGTGGTCAGAGGCCTGTCCTCGACCATCTCGGTCACGGTGGCCGACATGAGTTATCACACGGCGGCGGTGGCGACGGGGCTGTCCCGGGCCCTGCTGGTGGCGGACCTGCCCTTCCTTGCCGACGCCACGCCTGAGCGAGCGTTGGACGCGGCCCAACGTCTGGTGCAGTCCGGCGCCCAGATGGTCAAGCTCGAAGGCGCTGGCCACAAACTCGACGTCATCCGCTTCCTCGTCGAGCGGGAGATCCCGGTGTGTGCCCACCTCGGGCTCACCCCGCAATCGGTGTTGCGCCTGGGGGGTTACTCGGTGCAAGGCCGCGAGGAGCGGGCGGCCGCACGGCTGCACGAGGATGCCCTCGCCGTGGCGCAGGCCGGGGCCAGCCTGCTCGTCCTTGAGTGCGTGCCGTCGTCGGTGGCGGCCTCCGTCACCGCAACGATCGCGATCCCGACCATCGGGATCGGCGCCGGGCCAGGGTGCGACGGTCAGGTCCTCGTGCTGCACGACATGCTCGGCCTGGACACCGGCCACCGAGCGCCGAAGTTCGTCAAGGACTTCCTCGGCGAGGGTGGGTCGGTGGCCGGCGCGGTCGCGGCATACTGCGCCGCCGTCCGTGACGGAAGCTTCCCCGACGCCGCGCACGCCTACCAGTGAGGGGCCTCCCGTGATCGACACCATCACCGACCTGCAGGCGTTGCGCCGCCACATCCTTGAGTGGCGTCGGGCCGGGCTGCGGATCGGCTTCGTCCCGACGATGGGCAACCTCCACGCGGGTCACTACTCGCTCGTGGAGTTGGCCCGCGCGCACGCCGACCGGGTCATCTCCAGCGTGTTCGTCAACCCGACCCAGTTCGGCCCGAGCGAGGACTTCACCCGCTACCCACGCACCCCGGAAGCCGACACGAGCGGCTTGGAAGCGGCCGGGTGTGACGCCTTGTGGTTGCCGACGGTCGAGGGGATGTATCCCTTCGGGATCGATCTCGCCTCCAACATCCGGCTGCCGGGGGTCGCCGATGTGCTTGAGGGAGTGCATCGGCCGGGCCACTTCGACGGGGTGTGCACGGTCGTGGCTCGACTGTTCAATCAGGTCCAGCCCGATGTCGCCGCGTTCGGCAAGAAGGACTTCCAGCAACTCGCGGTCATCGCGCAGATGGTGACCGACCTGGCCTATCCGTTGGAGTTGTTGCGCGGCGAGATCGTTCGCGAGTCCGACGGTCTGGCGATGAGTTCGCGCAACCAATACCTGTCGCCCGCAGAGCGGTCCACGGCCACCGTCATCCATCGCACACTGCGGGGGATGCGCGAGGAGATGCTTGCGGGCACAGCTCGGCTGGTCGTTGAGGCCCGCGCGGGAGTGGAGTTGGCCGAGGCGGGGTTTGAGGTCGACTACACCGCGGTGCGCACGCCTGACCTGGTCGAGCCGTCAGCAGCCCCGCAGGTGTATGCCGCCCCCGGTCGCCGGGTCGCATTGATCGCCGCCCGGCTAGGCCGGACCCGACTCATCGACAACATCGAGTTCGAGTTGCCCTGACCGCGACGAGAAGTTCGCGGTGCCACCGGGCGACAGCGGGTGCAGGGTGGCGGCCGGGGCCCTGACCGAAAGGTGGCCGGCCAGGTCGGCGAGGGGACGGGTCATCCACTCCAGGTGCCAGGTCGGCCACCCGCGCGGGTAGAGGGTGCCGTAGTGGATGCCGATGACGTGACGGGCGCCGCTGAGGGCTGCCGCTGCAGCGGCCTCGGCAGGGCCGAGATGGCCCGGTGACAGGCGCGGCCCCCAGCCACCGATGGGCAGCAGGGCCACGTCGATGTCGGCACCGGCGAGGTCGCCGAGTCGGTCCATCTCGGGGTAGAGCGAGGTGTCCCCGGCGAACCACACGACCCGGTGCCCGCCGGTGGGAAGGTCGTGGCGGATGAGGAAGCCGTGGGCGTCGTTGGGGCGGTGGGGCATCGGCCGTGACTCGTGATCGGCGCGCACCAACCGGATGCCGACACCCGGTGTGATCGCGACCCAGTCGTCGGGGGTGGCGTCAGGGTGAGGACCGGGCAGACGGTGCCTGATCACCCAGGCCCGGTTTGCGGCGCCCGTGAGGATCGGGGCGGGCGCCGTCCGGATCAACGACGGAATGTGGGCGTGGTCGTGATGCAGGTGCGAGAGGAGCACGACATCGGGGTCGGCCCATTGACGGACCGACGGCTTCGGCACGGCCCGCGACAACGGACCGACCCGGTGGGTGAGGACCGGATCGGTGAGCACGCTCGCGCCGCCCACCTCGATGCGCAGGGTGGAATGGCCCAACCAGGTGATGCTCAGCTCGGCCACACGCGGGCCTGCTCGTCCGAAAAGCCCTGCCGGGCACCTTGCTGCTCGGCCAACCTGGTCCGCCAGCGCTGCAACTGCTGGTGGATCGGCACCGCCCCATAGAAACTCGGCCGTTCCCCGGCGTCGCCCGCAGCGATGAGCAGGTCGTCGTCCAGCGGCAGCGCGGTCGGGGAGATGAACAATGCCTGGTTCTGCGGACCGCCGAGGCCACCGTGGCTGCCGACCTGTCCTTCGAAGGCGTGGATCATCCCCGCTTCGTCAACCGTCGACAGCAGCACGAGGTCGGCGCAGCGGGGCAGCCGGGTGAGCCGGTGCAGGTCGGCGATGCCACGAGAGTCATAGGCACGCATCGGGTCGAGGCCCTCGATCTGGCCGTCGCGGTCCCCGCCGATCCACCGCACACCGTCGGCGGCCAACACCACGCACGCGTCTCCGCCGGCACTCGCCATCACGACCCCGACCCCTGGTGTGGCGAGCAGGCCGGTCACTAGCGCCGGCCAGTGTTGCTCGATCTGCGCCAACGTGGGTCGGGTCGACAGCCGGGGGAACCAGATGGTCCCGAGGTTGCCGCCGCCGACGACGATCACCGCCGGCACCGAGCCGTCATCCGGCGTGGCGTCGGAGGACCTGCCGGCCGTTCGGGCCGGTCGGTCGGGGCCGAGGACCAACTCCTTGGAGCCGGAGCCCGACTTGGGTCCCCGGCGCATGGCGTTCACCGTGGCGGTGATCAGGGTGTTGATCGGCCCCCATTCGTCACCTGTGCTCGACTCCACGACGGTGCCGCCGCCGGCGGCATCGTCCATCAACTGATCGACCCGCTGTCCAAGGGTGAACCCGTTGAGTTGTTCGAACGTCGAGCCCAGGCTCTGTCCGTGGTCGGACCAGATGACGATCTCGTAGTGGGTGGGGGTGTCGGCGATCACGCGTTCCAGGGCGGCCAGGATGCCGTCCAACCCCTCGAGCGAGCGCATCGCTTCGGGCCGTTCGGGACCGGCATGGTGGGCGATCTCGTCGTAGTCGACGAAGTCCACAAAGATGACCGGCGCTCCCTCGTAGATCTTGTCGGCGATGATCGTGAGGTTCATCGTGCGCAGGAAGACGTTGGTCAATCCGCGCAGAACGACGAACGAGAATCGGCGGGCGATCCGGGGCTGCACCTGCCGAATCCGCTGGCGCCGAGACTGATACAGCTCCTTGATCACCTCTCCGACGGTCAAAATGACGGTGCGCGGCAGCAGGAATGGGCTGGAGAACAGCGGCACGAAGGCGTCGCCCGAGCCGAGCCCGCCAGGCTTGAGAGCCCGGCTGAAGACGAGGTAGGAGTTGTCTGCACCGCCGGTGAAGGCGGTGCTGATCGCTGTCCCGCCTCCGGCGAGCAACCCGGAGCGGCCGTCGAATCCTGATTCGATCACTTCGGCGTCCCCGGGACGATTGGTGACCAGGAGCCTGCCGGTGGCGCGGTCCCAGAAGCGGAACGACGGGATCTGGGTGTCGTCGCCGAAGAGGATCGCGGCCTGGCTGGCGGGCGTGGTCGAGGGGATGGGGACCCACCACGGTGTCAGCCGGTGCGTGCCGTCGTGGAGCCAGCGCGCCACCGTCGGCATTTGCCCCGCGGCGAGGGCTCGTTCGAAGACCTGCACCCCCAGCCCGTCGAGCTGCACGATCACCAATCCGCTGGCGGCTCCGGTGGTCCGTCGGCGGCGGCGGCGGCTGACATACCCCAGGACGTACTCGGCGTCATTGGAACTGACCAGCCACTGGGCTCCCGAGATCACGACGGCATCGATCGCGAGGATCGTCGCGGCCTGAGGCAGGCTCAGCCCGACGCCGAAGGAGAGCCCGGCGCTGGCCCGGATCCCCAGGGCCACCACCAGGGTGATGGCGACCAACTGGCTGAGCAGTCCCAAAACCACGGCGAGGACAGCGCTGCCTCGCCGGGCCAGACCGCGCAACAGCGGTCGGCTCACGGCCTCGTTGAGGAGCAGCACCAAGGTGGCGATCCCACCCTCGAGCAGCGCCATCGTGCGGCCCGTGACGAGGAAGACCCCCAGCCCCAGGCCGAAGACCGCCGCCCCCGCCGTGATCAGCGCCTCGACGACGCGGGTCGAGTTCCACGTGCGGCTGGGCGCTTGAATCATCGTCGGATCAGTCCGACCAGCGGAAGGTGCGGCTGGCGATCGCCGAGGCGACCGCACCCCAGGCGAGCAGGAGGACGAGGGCCCCGATCGAGAAGGCGCCGGAGCTCAGAGCGGCTCGCAAGCCATCGGCCAGCGCTGCCGACGGAAGGATCCCGACCACCCCGGCGAGCGCGTCGGGCAGCACGGTGCGTGGCACGATCACGCCGCCAAGCACGAGGAAGACCACCCAGAGCAGGTTGGCCAACGCGAGGACGCCTTCGGCCCGGAGTGCCCCGGCCAGGAGCAACGCCAGCGAGACGAACGCCCAGGTCCCGGCGAGGAGGAACGGGACGGCATACAGCAGGCCGATGGGGACCGGACGCCAACCGAGGGCAACGCCCACTGCCCCGATGACGACCCATTGGAGGACTTCGACCCCGAGGGTGGCGCAGGCCTTGCCCCAGAGCAGTCCGTCGCGGCCGAGGGGAGTGGTGCCGAGCAGGCGCAGCACGGCATACCGACGATCGAAGCCCGTAGCGATGGCCTGGGCGGTGAACGCGGCGGAGATGACGCAGAGGGCGAGGACTCCGGGGACAGCCAGGTCGATCCGGCGCCCGTCACCCAGGCTGGGCACGGTCGTGACTGCCAACCCGACGAGGGCGCCGAGAGGCAGGACGAGTGAGACGAGGAGTTGCTCGCCGTTGGCCAGCAGGGTGGCGAGCTCGAATCGAGCCTGGGCCAGCACCCTGGCACGCGCCGGTGCCGGACCGGGGGTCGACAGGGGCGTGGCGGGTCTGGACGTCGTCATCGGCGGGCCTGACGGGTGAGGTCGAAGTAGACACGTTCGAGGGTGGCTGATCCGACGACCTCGGCGGGCGAGCCCTGCGCGACAGTCCGGCCGTCGGCCAGGACGACGAGATGCGTGGCCAAGGTGGCGGCCTCCTCGAACGAGTGAGTGGTGACGACGAGGGTGGCGCCGCGGGCCTGCTCGGCCTTGAGCAGGTCGTAGACGTCCAGGCGCCCATGCGGGTCGAGCCCGGCCGTCGGTTCGTCGAGGAAGACGACCTGAGGTCGACCCACTAGGGCCGCAGCGAGAGCAACCCGCTGCTTCTGCCCGCCCGACAGTCGCCGCACGGTGGTCCGGGCGAACCCGTCGATACCGAGCCGAGCGGCCAGGGCGCCGACGTCGGCCGGCCGCGCATAGAACGAGGAAAGGTGGCGCAGCAGTTGGAGGGGTTTGCTGCCGTTGGGCAGCCCACCTGCCTGGAGCATGACTCCCACCTCGGCGCGATGCTCGGCCGAGGCGAGCCAGGGGTCGATGCCCAGGACCCGCACGGCTCCGTCGTCCGGTCGTTGCAGGCCGACAGCGCACTCGATCGCCGTCGTCTTACCAGCCCCGTTCGGTCCCAAGACGATGGTGATGGAGCCGCGTGGAGCCGACCACGACATGCCGTCGCAGGCCGTGACTGCAGCGAATCGGCGGGTGAGGCTGACGATGTCAACTGCTGCGGTCACGCTTGGCAGTCTACGAGGGGGCCCGCCTCGGACGCGCCGCAGCCGCCCCCGCTGGTGTCTCGGGGGCGGCTGCGGTGGTGCGGTGGGGTGCCGTGTCCGTCACTTGCTGAACTGCTGCTCCGGGGAGTCCTCCCAGTCCGTCCAGGGCGAGGTGACCCCGTTGCTCGTCACGCGGAAGCTGACGTGCTGGTACATCTCCTCGTCGCCGATCTCGGTGTCGGGCAACGAGTTCTCCAGCCACATCGTCACCGTGTCCGTCGAGCCGAAGAAGCGCAAGCGGTTGGAGGTCGTGATGTGGTCGTCGGCGTTGATGGTGTCGGCCTCGTGGACGTGCTGCTCGATCTCGACGGTCCGACCGGCGTCGCAGGTGACCGTCATGTTGTAGCGGATGACCTTGACGCCGGCGGAGTTGACGTGGTCGAAGACCGGCCGCAGCGGCGACACCGTGCAGCCGCTCTCGGTGGTGGATGCCAGGGCCGTGCTGACGGCGACCAGGGGGAGGGCCGCGGCCAGGAGGGCGGCGCCGAGGGCTCGGCGGGGGCGCCGAGAGGTGAGCTTCATGGTCGTTCCTTTCGGGAGAGTCCCGGTGGAGCCGATCTCCGCCGGTGCCTCAACGGTCCCGTCGGGAGGGGGTGCGCCGCGTCTGCCTGGCGGGGGATCCTGGGGGTATGCCGCGCGGCATACGGGATGGATGTCGTCGTCCAGACGCGCCGCGCGTCCGTGGCGGCCGAACCCGCTAGCGTCGGCCTCATGATCCATGCTCGGTGCGACTTCTTCGCCGAATCCTTGATGCTGTCCACCTCGATGACGGTGCTGCTTCCCCAGCCCGCCGAGGGCCAGATCGGCATGATCGGGACCCGTCTGGACGCGCCTCCTCCGGTGCTCTACCTGCTGCATGGCATGTCGGACGACGACACAATCTGGCTGCGCCGGACCTCCATCGAGCGGTATGCCGCTGAGTTGGGCATCGCCGTCGTGATGCCGGCCGTCCAACGCAGTTTCTACAACAACGAAGCCTTCGGACAGGCCTATTGGACCTTCATCGCCGACGAACTCCCTGCCCTGGTCGGACGATCGTTCAAGGTGTCGCAGGAGCCGGCCGACGCCTTCGTGGCGGGACTGTCGATGGGTGGGTTCGGGGCCTTTAAGTTGGCCCTCCACCGGCCGCACCAGTTCGCTGCCGCAGCCTCCCTGTCGGGCGCCTTGGACGTGGCAGAACACACCTTCTGGAGCGCCCGCGAACTCAGCGAGCGCACGCGGATCTGGGGGTCTGAGTCTCTGGAGGGGACCGCCAACGACCTCGTCCACCTGGTGTCGCAGGCCGACCCCGCCACGCTGCCGCCGCTCTATCTGTCGTGCGGTACCGAAGACCAGTTGTTCGAGCAGAACCGGGCGTTTGTCGCCGCCGCCGAGGGCAACCAGGTGAACCTGACCGTGGACTACCGGCCGGGGGCGCATGAGTGGTCCTACTGGGACGCCACCATTCAGGACGTCCTCGCCTGGCTGCCGCTGCGCAACCGCCCGTAACGGAGGTTTGAACTGGTGGGGCTGTTCGCTGCTCTGGGGGAGCCGGCGCCCTGACGCGCCACAGCCGCCCCCGCGAGTGTCGCGGGGGCGGCTGTGGCGGTGCGGTGGGGTGCCGTGCCGGTCAGTTGAAGAACTGCTGTTGCGGGGAGTCTTCCCACGCCGTCCACGGGGAAGTGACCCCGTGGCTTTCCACGCGGAAGCGGACGTGCTGGTACATCTCTTCCTGGCCCGCCTCGGTGTCGGGCAACGCCTTCTCCAGCCACATCGTCACCGTGCTCGTCGTGTCGAAGTAGCGCGAGCGGTCGAAACTGACGATCAGGTCGTCTGCATCGGCGATGTCCGCCTCGTAGACGCGCTGCTCGATCTCGACGGTTCGGTCCGCGTCGCAGGTGACCGTCAGGTTGTAACGGATCACCTTGTCGCCGGCGGGGTTGATGTAGGTGTACACCGGTGTCAGCGGCGACACCGTGCAGCCGCTTTCGGTGGTGGACGCGTGGGCAGTGCCGACGGCGACCAGCGGGAGGGCCGTGGCCAGGAGGGCGGCGGCGAGGGCTCGGCGGGCGCGGCGCGCGGAGAGCTGCATGGTCGTTCCTTTCGGTGAGTTTCCGGGGGAGCCGTTCTCCGCCGGTGTCTCAACGGTCCCGTCGGGAGGGGGTGCGCCGCGTCTGCCCGGCGGGGGATCCTGGGGGTATGCCGCGCGGCATACGGTCCGCGTCGGATCGTTTCTGACCGCAGATCGGGCGGGTGCTGGCATTGGGGCGTAAGGCCTGTCGGTGGTCACCGTTAGCGTCCCGGTCATGGACAACAACGGAACGACCTTCGACTTAGATCAATGCCGGGCTGCGATCCGTGCCGCGACGACCGCTATCACCGAATTGATGGGCCTTCTGTGGCAGGTTGAGGACGCCGAGTTGGGTCCGCTGTTGGGCACGCTTGACCAGTTGGCGGCACTCGCGGAGGGTGCCCGCGCTGCTCTCATTCGTGAGGCGGAGTCGCGTGGAGAGACCCTGCGCGTCGCAGGCCGGGTCGACGTCTGGGTGGGTCGCTGAGCAGGCGCCGACCGTGACGGCGGGGGGTGGCGGCGGGACAGGTCGCCCCGCTCGGCCGCAAGGACGCCCGGCCAGACCTGTCATGGGTTCAAGCCGCTGCGGCTAGGTACCGGGGTCGGGTGGCTTGCGTAGGTCGCCGACGCCGGCGAGCAGCATCGCGCCGAGGGCCGGGCGGACGCCGGGCATCGACTCGATCACCCTCGCGTGGGGGCGGTGGGATCGTTACCTGACCGTGATGTGTTCGATTGTGGGAGAGGCCTTTTGGGGCGGGGGGTCTGTCGGTGGTCGCTGTTAGCGTCGGGGCTATGGACAGCATCGCAGCGGCTCGTGACTCGGCATCTCGCCGGGCTGAGATTCGTGCTGCGACGAAGACTGTCACTGAGTTGGTGGCGTCGTTGTGGCAGGTCCAGGGAGCCGAGTTGGGGACCTTGTTGAGTGAGCTAGACGCTCTCGCTGCAGTCGCGTGCGGTGCTCGGGTCGCGGTCGTTGGTGAAGCTGAATCTCGTGGGGAGATCTCCGCATCGCAGGCCGGGTCAACGGCCGGGTGGGTCGCCGAACACGCACCGACTCTGGCTGCGGGCAGCGGCGCGGGCCAGGTCGCCCGGCTCGTCCGCGAATGCACGCGCCCCGACCTGTCGAGTGTTCAGGCGGCTGCAGTCTCTGGCCAGGTGAGCGTGCCGACGGCTCTCACTGTGGTCACCGAATACGCCCGGTTGAAGCCGCGCCTTCGTGAGGAAGCCGCCCCGACCGTCCTGCAAGGTTTGTTGGACATGGGCATCGCTGACGGACCGAAGGGCGTCCGGTCGCTGCGGCCGGCGTTGTTGGCGGCGCATGGCGCGGATGGGGAGTTCCAGGCGGACGCCGACACTGCCGAACGTCTCGTCTCCCTGTCCCGGCCGTCGACCGACGAACTCGGCGCCCTCACCTACCAACTGGTTCTCGACCCCGTCGGAGCCGCTGCTCTGGAAGCGGCGATCGGCCCGCTGTCGGTCCCCGTTCCTGGCCCCGATGGTGAACGCGACTCCCGTAGTCCGCAGTTGCGTCGTGGGCAGGCGCTCATCGAGGTATGCCGTCGCGCCACCAGTGCCGGTGATCGGCCGCCGGCTGGGGTGAAGACCACGTTGATGCTGACGATGTCCTACGAGGACTTGGCGGCTCGGGTCGGCGCGGCGACGGTGGTCGGCTCGACTCAGGGCGGCTCGCTGATCGCGCCGGAGACGGTGCGTCGGTTGGCGTGCGACGCGAACGTCATCCCGACTGTCCTGGGTAGCCGGGGGGAGATTCTTGAGCAGGGTCGCTCGACCCGGTTGGCGACGCCTGGGCAGTTGGCTGCGTTGTGGTTACGGGACGCGGGGTGCAGTTTCCCTGGTTGCACGACTCCGGCGCATTGGTGCGACGCCCACCACTTGGTCCATTGGGCCGACGGCGGGGCATCAGACCTCACCAACCTGGCGTTGTTGTGCGGGCGACACCACTCCGTCGTCCACCGAGACCAACTCATCGGCCACGTCACCCACGCTGCGGACACCGGCGTCGTCGCGGGGGCTGTCATCTGGAACCTCATCCCCGGCAGCTACCACCGACGCGACGACGGGCCACCACTCCACGGCGACCAGCCGCGGGGCGACCGTCTCCCGGGTGGCCAGCCCCCAGGTAGCCCATCGCTCGGTGACCCGCCCACACACCTGACGCGTCCATCACCCGATCACGACGAGTGGGACAACCCTGCCCCAAATGCGGATTCGTGGGCTGACCCCTGGAGCTCGGACGAACATCCCACGACGGGTCACGCTGGCTTTCGCTCCCCATCCAGAGGTGGCCGCAAGCGCCGGTATCCCCGCGTGCCCGACGGGATGGGGCATGAGTGCGCCTGGCCGTGGACATGACCGACCACGGCTAGCGGCGGACGGTGACCAGACCGCTGACGTAGGCGAGAGCGATGGCCTGCGAGCGGTCTCTCGTGTCGGTCTTATGCAGGATCCGGGAGACATGGGTCTTGACCGTGCCCGGCTCGACCCAGAGCTGCCCGGCCACCTCGGCATTGGACAGGCCCTGGGCCATGAGCGTGAGCACCTGACGTTCGCGATCGGTGAGCCTGGCCAAGGCTGTGGGGGATTGGTCGGCCACCTGCGGTGCCGAACGCAGCGCCGCGACGAGGTGGCCAGCGACGGCAGGGTCCAGCCAGGTCTCGCCTGCAGCCACGCGGCGCACGGCATCGACGAGGTCCCGTGGCGCGGCCGACTTCAGTAGGTAGCCATCCGCCCCGACAAGCAGTACGCGGCGGACGTCGGGATCCTCCCGGAACGTCGTGAGCACCAGAACGCGGGGCGGATCGGCGCGCCGCCGCAGGGCTTCGGTGAGAGCGATACCGCTCATGCCAGGCATCCGCAGGTCCGTGACGACGACGGCGGGAACGAGTTCGGCAGGAGCCGCGTCGAGCAACGCCAGGGCGCTCGGCCCGTCAGGCGCGGACCCGACCACGTCCAGGTCAGGAGCGGCCTGAAGGAGCATGACGATGCCTGACCGGACGAGCTCCTCGTCGTCCACCACCAGGACCCGGGTCGTCATCGCCCGGCCCACGCGGGTGCAGGAACGGCCAGGTCCAGCGTGAATCGGTCACCGTGGGCGGCCCAGCTGAGGTGGCCGCCGACAAGGGCCGCTCGTTCGGCCAGCCCCACCAGACCCATGCCCGTCGCGCCAGCGGGCTGCGCCGCCCCAGTCGACCCGGTCGACCCGGTCGTCGACAGACTGTGGCTGCTGTCGACCTGCACGTGCGCACCGTCCGGGCCGACGTTCACCGAGACCTGGCAGCGCCCGCGGGGGCCGTGTTTGACCGCGTTGGTGAGTCCCTCCTGGACCACCCGGACGACGGTCGCCTCGGCGAGCGGGTCCAGCCGGGTCAGTGGGTCGACAGTCTGGGTCAGGGTGACGTGCAGCCCAGCCGCGCGGGCCAACTCGACCAACTGGGGAATCTCGTCCAGGCTGGGTGCCTCGATGCTCGACGCGCCGCCATCATCAACAGCGTCGCGACGCAGATCACCCAAGACCCGGCGCAGCTCCAGCAGGGTGCGCTCGGCACTGCTCTGAATGGCCACCAGGCTGGGGCCAGCTGCCTCCGGGTGGGTCGGGCTGAGGGCCGAGGCGCCGGCCGCTTGCAGCTGGATCGCGGTGACCGCTCCGCACACCCCGTCGTGCAACTCGCGCGCGATCCTCAACCGCTCATGAGCCACGCCCGCTCGCGCCTGGGCTGACAACGTCTCACCCGCCGCCACCGCTCGATCGACTGTCCGTCGGTGCCGCGCTCCTACGGCCCACACGGCGATGGCCAGCGCGCCCCAGAGCGCGAGCAGAGTGACGGTCGAGCGAAGGGGGTCGAGGGTGAGCCGTGCCGAGCCGTAGCTATGGGAGAGCAGGGCCACGCCCAGGCCGACGAGCACCGCGAGGGTATGCCGCCCCCGCGACCGGGACGAGACGGCATACGTCGCGATGAGCAGCCCCGAGAACGGCTGCCACTGGGGGACGACAGTGCTGACCAGGGCGAACGCGCACTGAGCCGTGAGCACGGCATACGGCCGCGACGCGAGCCACCACAAGCTTTGGTGGATCAACGCGACGGCCGCGACGGGGAGCCACCAGGCGATCGATCCGCCTGCCACAGCGCCGACCGCGCCGTTCCACACGAGCAGGTCCAGAGCGACGGCCACGGTGACGGCACCGGCGCGTGCGCGCAAGGTCTCCATGTCAGCAACGGCTTCCGTCAACCACAGAAGCTCGCCCAGGGGAACAACATGCACCAGAAGCCGTCGCCGCCCGGGCCCGGCGGGATGAAGATCGGGTTCCCGGTGCTCGGTCGATCAAGCTCCAACCCGGTCCCACCGTCGTGGTCCTGCCACGAGCCGATCGGGCCCACGTCGACGATGTCGATGAGTTCGCCGCGAACCTCGTGACGGTCCATCCAACTCAGATGGGCCACCGTCTCGACCGGCGTGTGGTGGGCAGCGAGAGCCGTCGCGAGCTCCTGGTCGGCAAGCAGGATCCGGGGCATCAGGAGGTCGGCATGCCCGGCCAACTCCCACCGACCACCGCGGGCTCGGGCGTAGACGGCGACGACAGGATGCGACATGGTCTCTCCGTTCGGATGGGACTGGTGTGTCGCAAAAGCAAGAGACGTGACGGGTCGGCGGGATACCTGGCGGCGCTGTTTGGCACTTCCCCCGAATTACGACATACTTACGTTGTGATTATCGAGCCGGCCGAACGGCATACCGAGCAGGAGACGCGCACCCGTGCGCGAGTCCTCGCTGCGGTGTCCGAGCGGGGCCCGGTGTCCGCCTCCGCGCTGGGCCGCCTGCTCGGGCTGACGCCCGCCGGGGTCCGCCGGCACCTCGAAGCGCTCGCCGAACACGGCGCCGTCTCCGAACACGACCCGGTCACGGCTACCACCGGTCGCGGGCGGGGTCGTCCGGCGCGCGAATGGGTCGTCGCCGAGGCCGGGCACGCGTCTCTGACCTCCGGTTACGACGACCTGGCCGCCCAAGCCCTTCGCTTCCTGCGGGACGCCGCCGGTCCCGACGCCGTCGCCGCTTTCGCCCGCGCGCGATCGGCTGACGTCGAGGCCAGGTATGCCGCCGACCTCGCCTCGGTGGGTCCCTCGCCCCAGGCGCGGGTCGAGGCGCTCGTCTCAGTGCTCACCAGGGACGGGTTCGCCGCCTCGGCTCGTCCGGTCGGTGAGGGCGCGCGGACCGGGGTCCAGGTCTGTCAGGGCCATTGCCCCATCCATCACGTCGCCGCCGAGTTCCCCCAGTTGTGTCAGGCCGAGACCGATGCGTTCTCACGGTTGCTCGGCGTGCACGTGCAGCGACTCTCGACCCTGGCTCGCGGTCAGCACGTCTGCACCACCTTCGTCCCGATCCCCGCCGTCCCCGAATCGAAAGGTGTCACGTCGTGACCGATATCGAGCAGCTCAACCCCGGCCTGGCTGGGCTCGGCCGCTATGAGTACGGCTGGTCGGATGCCGACACTGCCGGGTCCACCGCTCGGCGTGGCCTCAACGAGGACGTCGTCCGCAACATCTCGGGCCTCAAGAACGAGCCGCAGTGGATGCTCGACCTGCGCCTGAAGTCGCTCCGGCTGTTCGACCGCAAGCCAATGCCGACGTGGGGGAGTGACCTCAGCGGGATCGACTTCCAGAACATCAAGTACTTCGTCCGCTCGACGGAGAAGCAGGCCACCTCGTGGGAGGACCTGCCGGCGGACATCAAGAACACCTACGACCGCCTCGGCATCCCCGAGGCCGAGAAGCAGCGCCTCATCGCCGGCGTTGCCGCGCAGTACGAAAGCGAAGTGGTCTACCACCAGATCCGCGAGGACCTGGAGGAGAAGGGTGTCATCTTCGTCGACACCGACACCGGCCTGCGCGAGCACGGGGACATCTTCAAGGAGTACTTCACGACGGTGATCCCGGCGGGCGACAACAAGTTCGCCTCGCTCAACACCGCTGTCTGGTCGGGCGGTTCGTTCATCTACGTCCCGCCGGGCGTCAAGGTCGACATTCCGCTGCAGGCCTACTTCCGGATCAACACCGAGAACATGGGCCAGTTCGAGCGGACGCTGATCATCGCCGACGAGGGCTCCTATGTGCACTACGTCGAGGGCTGCACCGCGCCCATCTACAAGTCCGACTCTCTGCACTCGGCGGTCGTCGAGATCATCGTCAAGAAGGACGCGCGGGTGCGCTACACGACGATCCAGAACTGGTCGAACAACGTCTACAACCTCGTCACCAAGCGGGCCACCTGTGCCGAGGGCGCGACGATGGAGTGGATCGACGGCAACATCGGCTCCAAGGTGACGATGAAGTACCCGGCCGTCTACCTGCTCGGCCGGCACGCCAAGGGCGAGACCCTCTCGATCGCCTTCGCTGGCGAGGGCCAGCACCAGGACGCTGGCGCCAAGATGGTCCACGCGGCCCCCGACACCTCCAGCTCGATCATCTCCAAGTCGGTGGCCCGCGGCGGCGGGCGCACGTCCTACCGCGGCCTGGTCCAGATCCAGGAGGGTGCGACGGGCAGCAAGTCGACGGTCCGGTGCGACGCCCTGCTCGTCGACACGATCAGCCGCTCCGACACCTACCCCTACGTCGACGTCCGCGAGGACGACGTGCAGATGGGCCACGAGGCGACCGTCTCCAAGGTCAGCGAGGACCAACTCTTCTACCTCATGTCCCGCGGGATGACCGAGGAAGAGGCGATGGCGATGATCGTTCGCGGCTTCGTCGAGCCGATCGCCCGGGAGCTCCCGATGGAGTACGCCCTCGAACTCAACCGGCTCATCGAGCTGCAGATGGAAGGAGCGGTCGGCTGATGCCGTTGCTGGAGAAGGCTTCTCGTCAGCGAGAGGCAGGCGAGGGTATGCCGCCCGCCCCCACCCAGGGGTCCGTCACCACCGTGCCGGAGAAGTCGCGCGCCGAACGGCGGGCGTCCTTCGACGTCGCCGACTTCCCGATGCCGACAGGCCGGGAGGAGGACTGGCGGTTCACTCCGATGGACCGCATCGGCACCCTCCTTCGGGACACCCCGTCGGGTGCCCACCTGGCTGTCGACACCGAGTTGCCGCCGGGGGTCACCCTGACGAGCATCCCGTCGGCCCGGGCTCGCGCCTTGGGCGTCCCGGCGCCGCAGGATCGCGCCGCCGTCCTCGCCTTCGCCCACACCGATCACTCCGGTGGGGTCATGCACCTGCAGATCCCGGCCGACACCGTCATTGCCGACCCGGTGCGGATCCGGTTGGTGGGCAGCCACTCCGAGCGGGTTTGGGGCCACCTCGTCATCAGCGTCGGAGCCCACAGCAACGTGACCATCGTGGTCTCCCACGAGGGCACCGCGCGGCTGTCCGAGATGGTCTCGACCCTCGTCGGTGACGGCGCCCAGTGCACCCTGGTCTCGCTGCAGGAGTGGTCAAGCGACACGATCCACGCGGCCCAGCACGATGTCGTCGTGGGGCGCGACGCCTCCGTCCGGCACGTCGCGGTGACCCTCGGCGGGCAGGTCGTGCGGATGTCCACCAACATCACGTATGCCGGTCCCGGCGGGTCCGTCGAAGCCTTCGGCGTCTACTTCGCCGACGCCGGCCAGCACCTGGAACACCGGTTGTTCGTCGACCACAACGCTCCGCACTGCCAGAGCCACGTCGAATACAAGGGTGCCCTGCAAGGCGATTCGGCCCACACCGTGTGGGTCGGTGACGTCCTCATCCGGGCCAGCGCCGAAGGCACCCAGACCTACGAGCTCAACCGCAACCTCCTGCTCACCGACGGCGCGCGCGCCGACTCGGTGCCCAACCTCGAGATCGAGACGGGTCAGATCCTCGGTGCCGGGCATGCTTCTGCCACTGGGCGATTCGACGACGAGCAGCTGTTCTACCTGCAGGCTCGCGGCATCCCCGAGGGTGAGGCTCGCCGCTTGGTCGTCCGCGGGTTCTTCGCGGACGTCATCAACCGGATCCCCGTCGCTGAGCTGCAGGGCCACCTCATGCAAGCCGTCGAGCGGGAGCTCGCCGGTGCCGGACTGGCCGAGGTCGGCCCGCCCGACGAACCCACTCTCACTGCCACCCTCACCCCCACGAGCGACCCGAGGACCGCCGACCGATGAACGCCGAGCTCGACACCACCTTCGTCAAGGTCTGTGACCTGGAGGACCTCGCGGTCGGCACGCCAGCGTTGGCCGACGTGGACGGCATACCCATGGCCCTGGTGCGCACCGCGCCCGACGAGGTGCACGCCGTCAACGACGTCTGCACCCACGCCAACGTCTCGCTCTCCGAGGGCGAGCTCGACGGCTGCACGCTGGAGTGCTGGCTGCACGGGTCGCGTTTCGACCTGCGCACGGGCACCCCGTCTGGACCACCCGCGACCGTCCCGGTCGCCGTCTACCCCGTGGCGCTCGTCGAGGGCGCCGTCTATGTCAGCACCATCCCTGCCGCGTCCACCGAGGAGCACCCATCATGACCGTCCTGGAGATCCGCGACCTGCACGTCAGCGTCGATGTCCCCGCCACGGGTGGTGGCGAGGCCGAAGGGCCCAAGGAGATCCTCCGCGGCGTCGACCTCACGGTCCGCTCGGGCGAGACCCACGCGATCATGGGCCCCAACGGCTCGGGCAAGTCGACCCTCGCCTACTCGATCGCCGGACACCCGAAGTACCACGTCACCTCCGGCACCGTCACCCTCGACGGTGAGGACGTGCTGGCGATGTCCGTCGACGAGCGCGCCCGGGTCGGGCTCTTCCTGGCGATGCAATACCCCGTCGAGGTCCCCGGCGTCACCGTCTCCAACTTCCTGCGCACGGCCAAGACCGCCATGGACGGTCAGGCACCCAAGCTGCGCACGTGGGTCAAGGAGTTCCGCGCTGCGATGGACGCCCTCAAGATGGACCCGGCGTTCGCCGAGCGCAACGTCAACGAGGGCTTCTCCGGAGGCGAGAAGAAGCGCCACGAGGTCCTTCAACTTGAGATGCTGCGCCCCAAGATCGCCCTGCTTGACGAGACCGACTCGGGCCTGGACGTCGATGCGCTGCGCGTTGTGAGCGAGGGCGTCAACCGGGCCAAGGAGGCCGACGACCTCGGCATCCTGCTCATCACTCACTACACGCGGATCCTGCGCTACATCCGGCCCGACTTCGTGCACGTCTTCGTCGACGGCCGGATCGTCGAGCAGGGTGGCCCCGAGTTGGCCGACCAGCTCGAGGCGCACGGCTACGACCGCTTCCTGGCACCGGCCTGAGGCGGCGAACCCACTTCTCCCATGACCGTCGATCCGTTCACCGACACGGAGTCGGCCCGCATCCGGGCCGACTTCGCGATCCTCTCGCGCACCGTCCGTGACGGCCACCCGCTGGTCTACCTCGACTCCGGCGCGACCTCCCACAAGCCGCGCCAGGTGCTCGACGCCGAGCGTGACTTCTACGAACGCACCAACGCGGCGGTCCACCGGGGTGCTCACCAACTCTCCGAAGAAGGCACCGACGCCTACGAGTCGGCGCGCGCCCGGATCGCCGCCTTCATCGGCGCCGGGCCCGACGAGATCGTCTTCACCCGCAACGCGACCGAGGCCATCAACTTGGTCGCCTACGCGTTCTCCAACGCCACCGCCGGTGGCGGGGGACGCGGGGGAGCGGGCGCCGGTATGCCGCCCTCCCGCACCGATGCTGGCACCGACGGGTCTCCGTCGCGGTTCGTCATCGGCCCCGGTGACGAGGTGCTCATCACCGAGATGGAGCACCACGCCAACCTCGTGCCTTGGCAGGAGTTGTGCCGTCGCACCGGCGCGACGCTGCGCTGGATCCCGTTGACGCCTGATGGGCAGCTCGACCTGCGCGACCTCGACACGCTGCTCACGACCCGCACCAAGGTGTTCGCCTTCACGCACGTCTCGAACGTCCTCGGCACGGTCAACCCGGTCGCCGAGCTGGCCCGTCGTGGTCACGCGGTGGGTGCCCTCGTTGTGCTCGATGCGTGTCAGTCGGTGCCGCATCTGCCCGTGGACGTCCGCGAGCTGGGGGTCGATCTGCTCGCCTTCTCCGGCCACAAGATGCTCGGCCCGCTCGGAGTCGGCGTCCTCTGGGGTCGCCCCGAGATCCTCGACGAGATGCCCGTGTTCCTCACCGGCGGCTCGATGATCGAGACGGTGACCATGGAGGCCTCGACCTACGCGCCCGTGCCACAGAAGTTCGAGGCCGGGGTGCCCGTGGCGGCTCAAGCCGTGGGTCTGGCCGCGGCCTGTGACTACCTCACCGCCATCGGGATGGATCGGGTGCACGCCCACGAGACCGCTCTGGCCGAGCGCCTCGTCGCCGGACTGCAGACCCGGCCCTGGGTCCGCATCCTCGGCCCGAGCGACCCGGCCGTGCGCGGCTCGGTGGTCTCGTTCGTCGTCGACGGGGTCCATGCCCACGACGTCGGGCAGATCCTCGACGACGCCGGGATCGCTGTGCGCGTTGGTCATCACTGTGCCTGGCCGTTGCACCGCGCACTGGGAGTCGCCGCGACGACGCGAGCCAGCTTCGCGGCATACTCCACGGCCGGGGAGGTCGACGCTTTGCTGAACGCGCTCGACCGCGTCCCGGCGATTTTCGGCGTGGAGGTGCCGGCCTGACATGGACCTCTACCAGCAACTCATCCTCGACCACTCCAAGGCGCCCGTGCGGGCCGGCCTCCGCGAACCGTTCGACGCCGAGGTCCACCATGTCAACCCCACCTGCGGCGACGAAGTCACCCTTCGGGTGCGCGTGGCCGACGGGGTCGTCGAAGACATCTCGTATGCCGCGCAAGGCTGTTCGATCTCGGTCGCCTCGACCTCGATCCTCGCCGAAGAGGTCACCGGCCGGCCCGTCCCGGAAGCTCTCGACACGTATGCCGCGATGAAGGCGATGCTGACCTCGCGCGGCCAGGTGCCTGGCGACGAGGACGTCATCGGAGACGGCGTCGCCCTGTCGGGCGTGTCACGCTACCCCGCGCGGGTCAAGTGCGCCCTGCTGGGGTGGGCCGCGTTCACCGACGCCCTGGCCCGGGCCGGAGTCGACATCGCCGCGACGTCAACCGATCAACCCGTCACAGCTGCCCAAGCGCCTTCCCCCACCCCCGAGCCCAGGAGCTGACATGAGCACCGACACCGACACCCCGGTGAACGTCGTCGACGTCGAGGAGGCCATGCGCGACGTCGTCGACCCCGAGTTGGGCATCAACGTCGTCGACCTGGGCCTCGTCTACGGCATCACGGTCGACGGTCAGGGACAGGCGGTCATCGACATGACCCTCACGTCGCCGGCCTGCCCGCTTACCGACGTCATCGAGGACCAGACCGCCCAGGCCCTCGACGGCCTGGTCAGCCAGCACCGGATCAACTGGGTCTGGATGCCGCCGTGGGGTCCGGACAAGATCACCGACGACGGCCGGGAGCAACTGCGCGCACTCGGCTTCAACCTCTGAGGTCGCCGTGCCGGCAGGCCGCAGCGAAGTCGCGCCTGAGCGCTTCGACGGCTGGCTGAGCCATCGGCTCCTCGAGCACCCAGAGGCAGCGGTCGAGGCCGGTGACACCGTCACGACCGTCCGGTGGGACGGCGGCGGGGCCCGCTGCGAATGGTTCCGCGCCGACCCGCTCGGCCTCGTGCTCATCAGGCGCGGAGGGTATGCCGTGGGGCTGGCTCGCGGTGGCGTGCTGCAGACGTCCAAGGCTGGGCGACGCCATGTCCAGGGTCGGACGGCCGCTGGGGGCTGGTCGCAGCAGCGGTTCGCCCGACGCCGGGAGAACCAGGCGGATGCCCTCGTCGAGGCCGTCGTGGGGCACGTGGAGCGGATCCTCGTCAAGGGGGAGGGCGGCATACCGGACGGTCTGGTGCTCGGCGGCGACCGGGCCCTGGCAGCGGCTGTGCTCGCCGACCCGAGGTGCCGGGCGTTGCGCGACCTGCCCCGACGTGAGTTGCCCGACCTTCCGGACCCCGATGCGCGCGTGCTCGCCGAGGCGCTGCGCCGCGGCCGATCGGTGTGGATCGTCCCGGTGCCCCAGCCGAGCTGACCCGAGGATCAGTTGACCGTGAAGGCCTTGGTGTCCCAAACCTGCAGGGAAGCGTCCTTACCGTTGTCGTTGTAGGCACGCAGTTCGTAGGTGCCCGGCGACAGGGTGATGCTCGTCTGGGCCTCCGCGAAACCACCCATCATCGTCGTCACCTGGGTCGATGCCACCTCGGTCGCCCCCTGGAACACTTTGAGCGGCACGTTGCCCTCGAAGCCGGTGCCGTAGACCTTCACCACGACCGGTGAACCCGTGCTCAGGCCTTGGGTCGGGGCGAGGATCCAGACGTTGGCGATCTGGTTGAGGGCGTCGCCACGCCGTTGGATCCCGGTGAGGTCGAGGTGCCCCGAGGAGGGTACGGAACCGTTGACCCGGACCTTGACCCCGGTGATGGACGCATCCGCTGCGGTCACGGTGTAGACGAGTTGGTTGACCGCTGCCGCTTCGTAACCGGACCCCCACGTGCCCGGATATGCGGAGAGGTCGACGGTCGCCACGCCGGCGGCCACGCTGACGGACTTGACCAGCGTCGTGGCCGGCCACAGGGTCGAGTAGTCGGGGTCGCTCGGGGGCAGCGAGAGCATGGCCTGCACCGCGGTGGCCACCGTGCCTGACGGCAGCGGAGTGAGTTGGCGGAACTCGCGGTAGAGGCGCGGTCCGGCAAGGCCGGTGACCTCGTCGACGTAATAGACCGGGACGGTCACCGGGGTGGCCGTCGATGTCGAGGAACTGCTCGTGCTCGACGTGGTCGCCGTTGCTGTGGCCGTCGGCGAGGGGCTCGTCGAGGTGGCTGACGTCGGGGCGGACGCAGTGACCGTGACGGTCGGCGACGCGACGGGGGAGGACCCGGCATTGCCGCGGATGAAGATGAAGGCGACCAACCCGATGATCACCACGGCCAACGCCGCGATGACGGGGGCGAGCGAGCGCGCCGCTTCCGGGCCGGGGGCGCCCGAGTCGTCGGGCGGACCACCTGAGGGGGTCGATGGGTCGAAGCTCATGGGATTCAGCCTCCTGGATCGCCGCGGCGCTCACCCCACGGCGCGCGGGGTGCTCGCGGCTCCATCTGTTGGACGTCTGCCCGATCCAGCAGGTTGACCGACCGTGATCGAACCGACTCCGGCGCGGGCCCGGACGCCTGCCCGACGGTCAGCCCCACTGCCTAGGATGGGCCCATGAGTGAGGACTACCGCATCGTCGAGTTGAGCACGCAGGAATGCTGGGAGATCCTGGACCGGGAACGGTTCGGGCGCCTGGCGGTTGCCGTCAACGGCGACCCCGACATCTTCCCCATCAACTTCCTCGTCGACGACCAGAAACTGCTCATGCGCACGGCTCCGGGCACCAAGCTCACCGAGCTCGTCATCAACTCCGCGGTGGCCGTCGAGGCCGACGGGCGCGACGGGGACACGGCCTGGTCGGTCGTCCTCAAGGGCGTGGCGCGCATGGTCGACTCCTTCAGCGAGACCTATGCCGACGACGGCAAGGCCTTGGAGACCTGGTTGCCCAGCGAGAAGCCGATCTACGTCGAGATCATCGCGCGCTCGATGAGCGGCCGCCGGTTCCTGCGCGGTTCGGCGGTCTAGCCCCCCGGCCTTCCCGGCAGGCCCCACAGACGCGAGTGGGCGGCATACCCCAGGGGTATGCCGCCCACTCACGTGAGGGGGAGTGGGTTCAATCCACGTCCCTTCTGGGGGAGTGTCACTCCACGCGCGAAACCCCGAACGTGTTGCACTGGTTGATGTCGCCGCTGGTGTAGCCGGCCATGAACCACTTCTGGCGAGCCTCGGAGGACCCGTGGGTCCACGACTCCGGGGTGACCCGACCCTGCATGGTCTCCTGGATCCGGTCGTCACCGACCGCGGAGGCCGCCGAAAGGGCCGATTGGATGTCTTTCTGGGTGATCGGCTTGAGGAACGCGGTGCCGTTGGCGTCCTTCGTCTCGGTCGCGTGCTTGACCCAGGTGCCCGCCAGGCAGTCGGCCATGAGCTCCGTGCGGACCGAGCCGGACTGAGGGCCTTGCGGGTCCTTCTGAGCCTTGCCGAGGATGCCGAGGATGTCCTGGATGCGGTGCCCGTATTCGTGGGCGATGACGTATTCCTTGGCCAATTGACCACCGTCGGCGCCGAACTGGCTGGACAGCTGGGCGAAGAAGGACGCGTCGATGTAGATCTTCTCGTCCAGCGGGCAGTAGAACGGGCCCACCTGGTTGGAGGCCGTGCCACAGGCCGACTGAGTGGATCCGGAGTAGAGGACGGTCGGCGTCATCGGGTACTGCTTGCCGTATTGCGGGAGCAGTTGGGCCCAATAGGCCTGGACGCTGTTGACGGTCGCCACGACCAGACACTGGTCGTCGCGGTTGGCGTCGGCACCGGTCTTGCACTTGGCGAAGTCGTTGTTCTGCTGGCCGCCCGCGCTGACCTGGCTCTGGTCCAGGGGGCTGCTCTGCGTGCCGGTCGTCGTCGTGTCAGGCACCTGGGTGCCGCCACCGCCGATGACGCCGCCGCCGAAGATCATCATGAGGATCAGCAGGATCAGGCCGCCGATGCCGCCGCCGACCTGGATGCCGCCGGGGAACGATCCGCCGCCGCCTCGCCCCAGACCGCCGCCGCCCCCGCCCGACTCGATCTGTGAGGTGTCGAGTTGGACGTTCTCGTTGAAGGACATGCACCCCTCCAGTCATGTGGGCGGATGGACCGCCGCGTCACCCACACACCCTAACGGCCAGAGCGCGCGCTGCCTTCCCGTGACGGGCCCGCGGAGGGTCACGACTCGGGCACGTCCGGCGAGCCCCAAGAGCGGTTGCGGGTCGGACCCGGTGCGCGCGCCTGGCAGAATAGGGAGGTCCAGCTTGTCGTCGCCGTTCCCGGCGCCCCCGACCCAGAGGTATGCCGTGATCGTCGCCACCGCCGTGCAGTTGCGCGTGGGCGCCCGCTTGTTGCTCGGGGAGACGTCGCTGCGGATCTCCGAGGGCGACCGGATCGGCCTGGTCGGACGCAACGGCGCCGGCAAGACCACGCTGACCAAGGTCCTCGCCGGTGAGGCGCTCGCGACCTCCGGCAGCGTGACCCGCACCGGCGCCGTCGGCTACCTCTCGCAGGACCCCCGGACCGGTGACCTTGAGGTACTCGCCCGAGATCGCATCCTCGCCGCCCGTGGCCTGGACGTCACGCTGCGCGAGTTGCGGGCAGCCGAGACGGCGATGGCATCGAGCGACGGCGCGGTGCAGGAACGCGCCATGCGCAAGTACACGCGGCTGGACGCGGAGTTCAACGCCCAAGGAGGGTATGCCGCCGAGTCGGAGGCCGCCTCGATCGCCTCGTCGCTGGGGTTGCCGGACCGGGTGCTGGGCCAGCCGCTACGGACCTTGTCCGGTGGCCAGCGCCGGCGGGTCGAGTTGTCGCGGATCCTCTTCTCCGGCGCCCAGACCTTGTTGCTCGACGAACCCACCAACCACCTCGATGCCGACTCGATCGGCTGGTTGCGCGACTACCTCAAGTCCTACAAGGGCGGGCTGGTCATCATCTCCCACGATGTGGCGATGCTCGACACGGTCGTCAACCGGGTCTTCCACCTGGATGCCAACCGGTCCGAGATCGACATCTACAACGTCGGTTGGAAGCCCTACCTCCTTCAGCGCGAGACGGACGAACGTCGGCGGCGCCGCGAACGGCTCAACGCGGAGAAGAAGGCGTCAGCCCTGCTGGCCCAGGCCGACAAGATGCGGGCCAAGGCCACGAAGGCCACGGCTGCCCAGAACATGGCGCGTCGGGCCGAACGACTGTTGGCCGGCATCGAGGGGGAGCGCGCCCACGACCGGGTGGCCAAACTGCGCTTCCCGAGCCCCGCACCGTGCGGTCGGACTCCCCTCACTGCAGAGGGGCTCTCGCGCTCCTACGGGTCCTTGGAGGTCTTCACCGACGTTGACCTGGCCATCGATCGCGGCTCGCGGGTGGTCGTGCTCGGGCTCAACGGTGCCGGGAAGACGACGCTGCTGCGCATCCTCGCCGGGGTCGACGCTCCCGACACGGGCGAGGTGCTTCCGGGGCACGGCCTCAAACTCGGCTATTACGCGCAGGAACACGAGAACCTCGACGTCGAGCGGACCGTGCTGGAGAACATGAAGACTGCCGCACCGGATCTCGGCGAGACCGAGGTGCGCAAGGTCCTCGGCTCGTTCCTCTTCACCGGCGACGACGTCGACAAGCCGGCCAAGGTGCTCTCCGGAGGAGAGAAGACGCGGTTGTCGCTGGCGATGCTCGTCGTGTCGGCGGCCAACGTTCTGCTGCTCGACGAGCCGACCAACAACCTCGACCCGGCCTCGCGCGAGGAGATCCTCGGCGCACTGCGGACCTACGAAGGCGCGGTCGTCCTCGTCACCCACGACGAGGGTGCGGTCGACGCGCTCGAACCCGAGCGGGTACTGCTGTTGCCCGACGGAGTCGAAGACCTGTGGGGCGCCGACTACAAGGACCTCGTCTCGCTCGCGTAGCGGGTCTCCTTATCCGGGCAACCCCGCCAGCGTGGTGCCTTGCGCAGGGCGGCGTCTTTCGGAGCTCAGATTTGCTACGCTAAGCGTGTTAAAGCAACAGATCTGAAACTTAAGGGCACATATGACTGCCGCGACGACTGGGCGCACCCCTGTGGCGGTAGCGCGCGCGCTGGACGGGCTGGGCAGGGACCTGACCACATGGCGCAAGTTGCGCCACCTGACGGCCGAGCAGGTCGCGGACCGCGCCGGCGTCAGCCGGAGCACCGTCCTGCGCCTGGAAGGCGGACAGGGAGCTTCCGTGGAGAACCTGCTGCGGGTGGCTCGCGCGCTGGGTGTGCTGGAACTGCTCACCAAGGCCCTCGACCCGTACGCCACCGACGTGGGTCGCCTCCGTGCCGAAGAGAAGCTCCCCACCAGGGTGCGGGCGCGCGGAGTAAGCAGGTGAGCGCTGTCGAGGTCTGGGTGTCCATCGAGGGCGTCGACGTGCGCGCGGGCACGCTGTACCCGCACCGCCGCCGCGGTGGCGCCACCGAGAGTGCCAGCTTCACCTACGTGGACGAGTACATCGCGAACCCGCGCGCTTACTCCCTGGAGCCGGGACTGCCACTCAAGGCCGGGGCTCACCAGAGCACCCTGGGGCATCCGATGTTCGGCGCGTTCACGGACTGCGCCCCGGACCGATGGGGCCGGACTCTGGTCAAACGGTGTGAGGCCGCCCAGGCTCGAGCCGCAGGCCGCGAACCGCGCAGCCTCGGTGAGGTCGACTACCTCCTCGGGGTCCGCGACGACCTGCGGCAGGGCGCCCTGCGCTTCCGCCGTGGTGACGGACCGTTCGAGGCGGTGGGGGACCGTGGCGTGCCTGCACTGACCGACCTCCCTGAGCTGCTCACCCTCGCCGCACGAGCCGAGGCGGACTCAGCCGACCTGCCAGACCTTCGGCGCCTCATCCGCGTCGGCAGCTCTCTGGGCGGGGCGCGGCCCAAAGCGCACGTTCGCGGCGCCGACGGCACCCTCGCCATCGCCAAGTTCCCCAGCGCGGCGCACGACACGTGGAACGTCATGGCGTGGGAGAAGGTCGCGCTGGAACTTGCCGCCCGGGCCGGGATCACCGTTCCGGCCAGTACTCTGCTGAACCTCGCGGACCGCAGCGTTCTCATCGTGGACCGGTTCGACCGGACCCGCGATGCCGACGGCGGAGCCACCGGCCGGGTCGGCTACGTGAGCGCGATGTCGATGCTGCGGTCCACCGATGGAGAGCAGGGCAGCTACCTGGAGATGGCCGAAGCCATCGAGATGCGCTCGTCGAAGGCTACGACGGACCTGCACCAGCTCTGGCGCCGCATCGTCTTCTCCATCCTCATCTCCAACACCGACGACCACCTGCGCAACCACGGGTTCCTCCACGCGGGCGGCGACGCCTGGCGGTTGTCTCCAGCGTTCGACGTCAACCCGAACCCCGAACCGGGACCCAAACATCTGAGCACGGCCATCGACCTCGCCGATGACACGGCGAGCATCTCGCTTGCGCTCTCTGTCGCGGACTACTTCCGCCTCGGTGCTGAGGCGGCCAACGACGTCGTCGTACATGTTCAGGCGGTCGTCTCGCAGTGGGCCACGGTCGCCCGCCAGTATGGCCTTTCCGGGCAGGAAGTCTCGAAGATGTCGTGGGCATTCGAGGCGCACTCCGCGCGCCCCCACCCGTGATGGCAAGGGGTGACCTTCACGAGCCTTCGCCTAGCCTGCGCTAGCGGCCGTTCGAAGCTGTCCCATGTGAATAACCAAACGCTTGAGTTCACATAATGGACCATTATGCAAATGAGGGGTGAGTGCCCCATCATGGAGTCATGAGCGGTGCACGCCTCGTCTCCCGACGCCATGTCGACCTTCTTCGGGTCGCCAGCGCCGGATGTCGACGGTGCCGGCTCGCCTCCGACATGCCCTTGGCCCTCCGGCGCGGCTGACTCTCCGAGTCGCTGTCTGCCAGGTAGGGCCTGCATACCGGACTGATCCGCCAGACGCGCCGCCGCGGCATACCCCTTGCCGGCCGACGCCCACCTGGCCCACCTGCCGAGCCGTCATGGCCACCGGCGCTGGCACGCAGGCGTGCCTGAACCTCTTCTCCTCCCACCCGACGGGATCACTGACGCATGTCCACACCCCTCACGACCGCCGCCCGCGCCACTGGGGCCTGGGCCGACGGCGACCGGACGCCGCTCAACGACAACGAGCGCTTCAAACTCGAGGACGACGGCCTCAACGTCCGGCAGCGGATCGAGACGATCTTCTCCCGCGAGGGCTTCGGGTCGATCCCCGTGGACGACCTGCGCGGCCGGATGCGTTGGTGGGGGCTTTACACGCAGCGCCGTCCCGGCATTGACGGCGGGCAGACGGCCAAGCTCAGCGCCGACGAGTTGGACGACTCCTACTTCATGCTGCGGATCCGATCTGACGGTGGCGCCCTCTCTGAGGTCCAACTGCGCACCATCGCCGGCATCTCCACCGAGTTCGCGCGCGACACCGCCGACATCAGCGACCGACAGAACATCCAACTGCACTGGATCCGCGTCGAGGACGTCCCGGAGATCTGGCGGCGGATCGAGGCCGTGGGGCTCAACAGTGCTCAGGCGTGCGGCGACGTTCCGCGGGTGATCCTCGGCTCCCCGGTGGCGGGCATCGACGTCCACGAGATCATCGACGGCACTCCCGCCATCCACGAGATCCTCGACCGCTACCTGCTTTCGCCGGAGTTCTCCAACCTGCCGCGCAAGTTCAAGACCGCGGTGTCCGGCTCGCCGAGCCTCGACGTCGCCCACGAGGCCAACGACGTGTCGTTCGTCGGCGTGGTCCACCCCGAGCACGGCCCCGGCTTCGACGTCTGGGTCGGCGGCGGCCTGTCGACCAACCCGATCTTCGCCCAGCGCCTGGGCGCGTGGGTGCCGATCGAGGACGTGCCAGCGGTCTGGGCGGGGGTCGTGGGCATCTTCCGTGACTACGGCTATCGGCGCCTGCGCAACCGGGCCCGGTTGAAGTTCCTCGTCTCCGACTGGGGAGCCGAACGCTTCCGTGAGGTCCTCGAGACCGAATACCTCGGACGGCGACTCCTCGACGGACCGGCTCCCGTGGAGGACCCCGAACGCCGTCGTGACCACCTCGGCGTCCACCCCCAGGTGGATGGCCGCTTCTGGGTCGGCGTGGCTCCGATCGGCGGGCGCGTCTCCGGCACGACCCTCACTGCGGTCGCCGACCTGGCCGCCAGGCACGGCTCGGGCCGTGTCCGCCTGACGGCCCACCAGAAGCTCCTCGTCCTCGACGTCCCCGAAGCCGAGGTGGCGACGCTCGTCGTCGAACTCGACGCCCTTGGCCTCCCCGCCAACGCCAGCGAGTGGCGCCGCGGAGTCCTGGCCTGCACCGGGATCGAGTTCTGCAAACTTGCGCTGGTCGAGACCAAGGCCCGCGCCCGATCGGCCGTCGAGGAGCTCGAACGTCGGATCCCCGACCTCGACGCCCCCGTGACCATTCACGTCAACGGCTGCCCCAACTCGTGTGCCCGTTTCCAGGTCGCCGACATCGGCCTCAAGGGCCTGGTCATGACGGGGGCCTCGGGGGAGACCGTGGAGGGCTTCCAGGTCCACCTCGGGGGCGCCCTCGGCGGCAACGCCCGGCTGGCTCGCAAGACCCGCGCCTTGCGGGTGGAGGCGGACGACCTCGTCGATTACGTCGAGCACGTCGTCACCCGCTTCCGCACCGACCAGGCCCCCGGCGAGTCCTTCGCCGAATGGGCCCACCGCGCCGACGAGGAGGCCCTCCGATGAGCGGCACCCCCTACTTCTGCCCCGTGTGCGGAGAGCAGGACCTGCGCCCCGACGAGACCGACGAGCAGTCGTGGGTATGCCGTGCCTGCGCCTCGGTCTTCAGCGTCACCATTCGCAGGAGCGGGCGATGAGCGCCGCGACCCGGTCGGTGACCGACCTGCGCGAACTCGCCCACGAGGGTGCTGCGCTGGTCGGGGACGGCGACGGACCGGCATACGAGGATCGCGTCGAGGCCGCTCGTGTGGCCCTGCGCTGGGCCCGCCTGATCTTTGGCGACCGCCTGAGCGTCGCGTCGTCGATGGGCGACGAAGTGCTGGTGCACCTCGTCGGGCAGACCGTCCCCGGGACCGATGTGTTCTTCATCGACACCGGCTACCACTTCGCGGAGACGCTCGGCACGCGCGACGCGTATGCCGCGACCGGCGAGGTGCGGCTGCGCACCGTGCTGCCGCTGCTCACCATTGCCGAGCAGGCCGAGCGACATGGCGACCGGCTCTTCGAGCGCGACCCCGACGCGTGCTGCGCCATCCGCAAGGTTGAGCCGCTGGAACGGGCACTCGGAGGGCTACAGGCCTGGGTCACGGGGATGCGCCGCGAGGACGCCCCGACCCGCACCGACATCGCCCTCGTCGGCTGGGATGCCCGGCGCGACCTGGTGAAGCTCAACCCGCTGGCCGCCTGGACGGCTGCCGACGTCGACCGTTACACCCGAGAGGAATCCGTCATGGAGAACCCCTTGCGCCTGGATGGCTATGCCTCCATCGGGTGCGAGCCGTGCACCCGGCCGGTGGCCGAGGGGGAAGACCCTCGAGCCGGTCGCTGGTCCGGGCGCGCCAAGACCGAATGCGGGTTGCACCAGTGACCGCCGTGGTGGGGACGCCCCCTGCAGTTGAGACACCCGCCGAGGCGACGGCGCGCCCGAGTGCCGGGCGCGCGGCATACCGGCTGGACCATCTGGACCACCTCGAGGCCGAGGCGATCCACGTCGTGCGGGAGGTGGCCGGGCAGTTCGAGCGGCCGGTGATCCTCTTCTCCGGCGGCAAGGACTCGGTCGTCATGCTGCACCTCGCCGTGAAGGCCTTCGCGCCGTCGCCGCTGCCGTTCGCGCTGCTGCACGTCGACACGGGGCACAACTTCCCTGAGCTCCTCGACTATCGCGACGCGACCGTCGCGCGGCTGGGCGTGCGCCTGGTCGTGGCGTCCGTGCAGGACTACATCGACGACGGACGACTGCGCGAGCGCCCCGACGGGACGCGCAACCCCCTGCAGACCGTGCCGCTGCTGGACGCCATCTCCGGGAACCGCTTCGACGCCGTGCTCGGCGGCGGGCGACGCGACGAGGAGAAGGCGCGCGCCAAGGAGCGGGTCTTCTCGATCCGCGACGCCTTCGGTGCGTGGGACCCGCGTCGGCAGCGGCCGGAGTTGTGGGACCTCTACAACGGTCGCCACGCGCCGGGGGAGCACGTGCGCGTGTTCCCGCTGTCGAACTGGACCGAGGTGGACGTGTGGCGGTATGTCGAGCGCGAGCGCATCGAGCTGCCCGACCTCTACTACGCCCACGAGCGCGAGGTCTTCCTCCGCGACGGGATGTGGCTGACCGCCGGGGAGTGGGGTGGCCCGCGGGCTGGCGAAACGCCCGAGGTGCGCACCGTGCGTTACCGGACGGTCGGGGACATGAGTTGCACCGGAGCCGTCGATTCCGACGCGCTCACCGTGGCCGACGTTGTCCTTGAGGTGGCCGGCTCACGGCTCACCGAGCGCGGTGCGACCCGGGCCGACGACCGGTTGTCAGAGGCCGCCATGGAGGACCGCAAGAAGGAGGGGTACTTCTGATGACTGCCACCATCGAGGCCGTGCCGCACGAGTTGCTGCGCTTCGCCACGGCGGGGAGCGTCGACGACGGCAAGTCCACCCTTGTCGGTCGCCTCCTGCACGACACCAAGTCGGTCCTCGCCGACCAACTCGCCGCCGTCGAGCGGGTGAGCCGCGACCGGGGCCTGGAGGCCACCGACCTCGCTCTGCTCACCGACGGCCTGCGCGCCGAGCGGGAGCAAGGCATCACCATCGACGTGGCCTACCGCTACTTCTCGACCGCCACCCGCTCCTACATCCTCGCCGACACTCCTGGGCACGTGGAGTACACCCGGAACATGGTCACCGGGGCGTCGACCGCAGAGCTTGCGCTCATCCTCACCGATGCTCGGCACGGCATCCTCGAACAGACCCGCCGGCACCTCGCGGTCACGGGGCTGCTCGGTGTGCGGCACGTCGTGCTGGCCGTCAACAAGATGGACCTCGTCGGTTGGGACCCGTCGGTCTACCACCGGATTGCCGACGAATTCACCACCTTGGCAAGGGAGTTCGGCATCTCGGACGTCACCGCCATCCCGGTCTCGGCGCTGCTGGGCGACAACGTGGTCGACCGCTCGGAGCACACGCCCTGGTATGCCGGTCCGACCCTCCTGCAGCACCTCGAAGAGGTCCCGGTCGGTTCAGACCCGAGCGAGCAGCCCTTCCGCCTGCCGGTCCAGTTGGTGATCCGGCCGCGGACCCCGGCGCATCCCGACTACCGGGGGTATGCCGGTCGGCTCACTTCAGGGGTCGTCCGCGTGGGCGACGAGGTCGTCATCCACCCCTCCGGGCGTCGCTCGCGGGTGGTCGGCGTCGACCTGCCTGCCGTTGACGGTCAGGTCGTGTCCGTGGCCGAGGCGGCCGCGCCCCGCTCGGTGACCCTTCGCTTGGCCGACGACATCGACGTTGCCCGCGGGGACCTCATCGCTTCGCCGCAGGATGAGCCCACGGTATGCCGCGCCCTCTCCGGGCCCGTCGCGGTCCTCTCCGACCGGCCGCTGCGGGTGCGTGACCGGGTTCTCGCCAGGGTCGGCACCCGGACCGTCCGCGGCATCGTCGAGTCGATCGACGACGAGTTGGACATCACGACGATGACCCACCTCCCCACGGGTGATTCGTTGGGGCTCAATGCCATCGGCCGGGTGACGGTGCGACTGGCCGAGCCCGTGGCGCTGGACGACTACCGGCGACTGCGGCACACCGGGGCGTTCCTGCTCATCGACGAGGTCGACGGCACGACGCTGGCCGCCGGGATGGCCCAGGAATGAAGTTGCTCGCGCTGCTCGGGGTGGTCGGGGTGCTAGCCGTCAGCGGCTGCACCGCGACCGGCTCCGTCATGGCCAGTGGGACGGGAGTGGGCGCCGCCGCGGGCGGTTCCGCCAACACCCTTCGGTTGGGCTACTTCGCCAACCTCACCCATGCGACCGCAGTCCTTGGAGTGAAGGACGGCCACTTCGCGGCAGCGCTCGGCACGACCACACTGCAGACGCAGGTCTTCAACGCCGGACCCGCGGCGGTCGAGGCCTTGCTCGCGGGGGCCATCGACGCGGCATACCTCGGCCCGAGTCCGGCGATCAACGCGTTCTCCAAGTCGCAGGGGACTGCGATCCGGATCGTCGCAGGCGGGACGAGCGGCGGCGCGTCGTTCGTCGTGCGGCCGGGGCTCACCGAGTCGACTCTCGCCGACAAGGTCTTCGCCTCGCCGCAACTGGGGGGCACCCAGGACGTCGCGCTGCGGTCGTGGCTGTCGGCCCACGGCTACACGACGACGGTGACCGGAGGCGGCAACGTCCTGGTCGCACCGCAGAGCAACGCCCAGACGCTCAGCCTCTTCAAGGCCGGGGCCGTCGACGGCGCCTGGCTGCCCGAGCCGTGGGCCTCCCGGCTGCGGTTGGAGGCCGGGGCGACGACGCTCGTCGACGAGGCGACGCTCTGGCCGCAGGGCAGGTTCGTCACCACCAACCTGGTCGTCTCCACCACCTATCTGCAGGCGCACCCCGAGCAGGTCAAGGCACTGCTGCAGGGTGCGGTCGCCGCCGACGCGGCGATTGCGGCCGATCCCGAGGGATCCCGGGACAGCGTTGGTTCCGCGATCACGGCGCTCACCGGCGCCAAACTGTCGACCCAGGTCCTCCACGAGGCCTGGTCACGCCTGACGATCACCCCCGACCCCATCGCGTCGTCGCTGCAGGCCAGCGCCACAGCGGCCGCGGCTGTCGGGATCACCAAGTCCCCCCCTGATTTGTCCGGGATCTACGACCTCACCCTGCTCAACCAGGTCCTCACCGCCTCGGGTCGCCCGACGGTGAGTGCTGGCGGGCTGGGGAAGGAGTGACGATGAGCCTCGCCACCACCCTGTCCTCCGCGGCGGCCTCCGAGCCGGCAGAGGCCGATGCCACGACAGTCGTCGGCCGGGTTGCCGGCGACACTCTCGAAGGCACCCCCGCGGTGACGATCGAGGGCGTGACCAAGACCTTCGACGCAGCGACGGGCCCGGTCATCGAGGACCTGTCCCTCCAGGTGGCCCAGGGCGAACTCGTCGCGGTCCTCGGCGCCTCCGGGTGCGGCAAGTCGACGCTCCTCGGGATGGTCGCCGGGCTGGACCGGCCGACCCGCGGTCGCATCGTCACACCGCACGGGCGGCCCGCGTTGATGTTCCAGGACGCCTCGCTCTTCCCGTGGCTCACCGCCCGGGGCAACGTCGAGCTCGCGCTGCGCCTGCGCCGCGGCGGTGCCCGGCTCAACCGCCACGACCGCCGGGCGGAGGCCGAGCGGTGGCTCGACCTGGTGCGGCTGGGGCGGCACGCCGACAAGCGTCCCCACGAGATGTCCGGTGGGATGCGCCAGCGGGTCTCGCTGGCCCGGGCCTTGGCCCAGGGCGCCGATGTGCTTCTCATGGACGAGCCGTTCGCCGCCCTCGACGCGATCACCCGGGACGTTCTCCACGAGGAGTTGGGTCGGATCCGCGCCGAGACCGGCCTGACGGTTCTTTTCGTCACCCATAACGTCCGTGAGGCCGTCCGGCTGGGTGACCGCGTCGTGCTGCTAGCCAGCCGTCCTGGGCGAATCGTCCGTGAGTGGACCGTGCCCATTCCGCACCCCCGCCGGATCGAGTCGCCTGCGGTCGGGGCGTTGGCCGTGGAGATCACCGAGCAATTGCGACAGGAGATCCGACGCCATGCCCGCTGACCTCGCCGTCCCCGCCGTCGCACCCGCGGCCGCCGCGGCCGCCGAGACACCCGCAGAACCCGGGACCCCGGTCGACGAGACCGAGGCCCTGGAAGCCGGGCTCGATGTCCTCGACACGCCGTCAGGGCCCGGTCGCCCGCGCGCTCGAGCCCTGTTGGGGCGAGTGGCTCCGCCGCTCGTCGCTGCGGTGGTGCTGCTCCTGGCCTGGCAGGTGATCGTCTCGTCCGGGCTCAAGCCCTCCTACGCCCTGCCAAGCCCCGCCGCGGTGTGGGCCTCCCTCATCGAGCAACTGCAGTCCAATGCCGCCCAGCGCGCCGCGTTCGGATCCCTGCGCCGCGCCGCGGTGGGCTTCACGATCTCGATCATCCTGGGCACGCTGCTGGGGATCGTGCTCTCGAGGTTCCGCCTCATCCGACGGGGGATCGGCCCGCTCGTCACCGGGATGCAGTCGCTGCCGAGCGTCGCCTGGGTCCCCGCGGCGATCCTCTGGTTCGGGCTCACCGACGCCGCCGTCTACGCCGTGGTCCTCCTCGGTTCGGTGCCCTCCATCGCCAACGGTCTGTTGGCGGGCATCGACCACGCTCCGCCGAGCTACCGTCGGGTCGCCCGGGTGCTGGGGGCAGGAACGCTCGCCGAACTTCGGTGGGTGACCCTCCCAGCGGCCCTACCGGCATACCTCACGGGGCTGCGGCAGGGCTGGGCCTTCGCGTGGCGCTCCCTCATGGCCGCAGAGCTCATCGCCTACTCCCCGCAACTCGGGCCTGGGCTGGGTCAGCTTCTCGACACGGGTCGGGAACTGTCCGACATGCCGCTCGTCCTGGCGTCGATCCTGCTGATCCTCTTCGTCGGCATCGCGGTCGAGTCGCTGATCTTCGCTCCGGCCGAACGACGCTTGGTCCGGTCCCGCGGTCTGGCGGGGGGCTGAGATGGGCTACCCCCTCACCCTGCAGTTACGCGACCGCCGCGTCCTCGTCGTCGGTGGTGGCCGGGTTGCGGCCACCCGGGTATGCCGTCTGCTCGCCGACGGCGCCCACGTCACCGTGGTGGCACCAGAAGTGGGTGAGGTCGTGGCCGCACTGGTCGCCGAGGGCCGGGTGACCTGGCTCGCTCGGGGCTATCAGTCGACCGATTTGATGCAGCCGCAGCGCGCCTGGTTGGTGCACACCGCCACCGGGGACCACACGGTCGACTCGGAGGTCGCGGACGACTGCGAAGGCCTTGGGATCTGGTGCGTGCGGGCGGACGACGGCGCCCGTTCGGCGGCCTGGAGCCCGGCGGTAGCGAACGGGTCGGCCGGGACGCCTGCTGAAGGTCTGCAGATCGCCGTCACCGGCGACCGGGACCCCCGACGAGCCCGAGCGGTGCGCGACGCGATCCTCGCCGGCCTCGAGTCTGGTGTCCTTCCGGTGCGTCGGGTGCGGCGCGTACCCGGGACGATGAAGCCGGGGCGGGTCTACCTCGTGGGTGGCGGACCCGGCGACCCAGGGCTGTTGACCGTCCGCGGGCGGGCCCTGCTCGCTGCTGCGGATGTCGTTGTCGCCGATCGCCTCGGTCCCACGGACGTCCTCGCCGACCTCGACCCTGACGTCCTCGTGCTGGATGTCGGCAAGCGCCCCGGCGCACATCCGGTGCCCCAGGAGGAGATCAACGCCCTCCTCGTCGAGCACGCCTCCGCCGGTCGGACTGTCGTGCGACTCAAGGGTGGTGACCCGTTCGTCCTCGGACGCGGAGGTGAGGAGGCGCTGCACTGCCGGGCACACGGCATACCCGTCGAGGTTGTCCCCGGTGTGACCTCGGCCGTGTCCGTCCCCGCAGCCGCGGGCATCCCCGTGACGCATCGGGGGATCACGACGTCGTTCGTCGTCTCGTCGGCACACGACGGCGGTGCGGTCGCCGCGCAGGCGCCCCTAGACGCCACCCTCGTCCTGCTGATGGGTGTGTCCGGGATCGGGGAGACGGCGGCTCGGCTCATGGACGCCGGACGCGATCCCTCGACACCCGTGGCGTTCGTCGAGCGTGGGTGGACACCGACCCAACGCACTACGGTGACGACCCTGGAGAAGGCCGCCTGGGCGGTCGAGCACGAGCAGGTGAAGTCTCCGGCCGTGGTCGTCGTGGGCGACGTCGTGCGGTTGCGCGAGACGCTCGGCGACCTTCGATGAGCGAGCGCGAGCCGATCATTCTGCTCGCGCACGGCTCGCCCGACCCGCGGCATGCCACGGGGATCGCCGCCCTGGCGACACGGGTGGCGGCTGCGGGGGAGGCGGCCGTCCACGTCGCCTACCTCGACCACCACGGACCGACCCCCGCTGACGCCGCCCAGGCTGCCGGGAGAGGGGTGGTCGTCCCTGCGCTGCTCTCCTTGGGCTACCACGCGCGGGTGGACGTGCCTGCGGCAATCGAGGCGATGCAGGCGGCTGCGCCGGGTCCCTTTCGGGCGGCCAGCGGGCTGGGTCTCGGCCGCGCGGTGCTCGACGGCGTGGGGGAGTTGCTGGTCCGAGCGGAGGTCGCCGACGTCCGGGACCTGCACGTCGTCCTCGCCCTCGCCGGGACTAGCGCGCCCGAAGCGATAGAGGAGCTCAGCGCCGCCCTGACGGTCGCGAGGGCGGCGGTGGACGGCCCGACGTGGGCTGCCCTCGCGTCGGTCACCGAGCCGACCCACCTCGTGGGGTATGCCGGTCCCGCGGCGGACGGCGTCCCAACGGTCGTCGTGCCGGTTGCTCTCTGCGAAGGGGTGCTGCGGGACCGAGTCATCACGGCGGCCCTCGGCCTGGGCCTCGACACGGTGGCAGGGGTGCTCGCCGACACCGACGCCCTGGCGCGACTCGTTGTCGCGCGTGCCACGCAGGCGCTGCTGGGCACGAGCTGACGATGCGCCGGGGGTGGGTCAGGCCCTCGGAACCGGCCAGCCTGGGCAGTAGAGACAGAACGGATGGCCCGCGGGGTCCAGCAACACCCGTACGTCATGCTGCGGCTGGTATGCCGCCTGGGTGGCCCCGAGCGCGACGGCTGCGCCGACCGCCTCATCGAGGTTGTCTACCTCGATATCGAGGTGAAGTTGCATCTGCTGGCGACCAGGCTCATTGGGCCAGGTCGGCGGCACGTAACCCTGCGAGGTCTGGACCGCGAGGTAGCCCACCCCCTCGCCGGGGTCGAGGGTGACGAAACTGGGATCCTCGGCATTGAGCACCCATCCGAAGACAGCTGCATAAAACTGGCCGAGAGCCTTCGCGTCCGGGGCGTCAAGGACCACGCCCCACCAGTCTCGCCGGGTCTTGCGGTCCTCACCGGGGCCGCCCGGAGTTCGTCCACGCATGCCTCATCGTGGCACCCGCGGGCGTCCGCGCGGAATGAGCCAGCCCGGTCAGCTGGGCCGGCTCCGCGGAATGAGTCGGGCCGGTCAGCCGGGGATGGTGGGCAGGTGGGTCAGCGCCTCGGCGACCGCGTCACGGATCTCGGCCTCCTCGTAGGAGTGGTCGCTCATCTCGCCCGCGAGGTAGGCACCGTAGGCCGGCAGGTCGAGGTGACCATGACCGCAGAGCGCCGTGAGGATGACCTTCTCCTCGCCGGTCTCCTTGCACCGCAACGCCTCTGCGACCGTCTCGGCCAGCGCGTGGGTGGGCTCAGGTGCCGGGACGATGCCCTCGGTGCGAGCGAAGAGCACACCGGCCGCGAAGCACTCAAGCTGCTTCTTGGACACCGCCTCGATGAGCCCCGACTCGTAGATGTGCGAGATCAAGGGGCTCATCCCGTGGTAGCGCAGGCCACCGGCGTGGATCGGGTCGGGGATGAAGTCGTGGCCCAGCGTGTGCATCTTCATCAGCGGGGTCATCCCCGCGGTGTCGCCGAAGTCGTAGGCATAGGTGCCCTGGGTGAGCGACGGACAGGACGCCGGCTCCACCGCTCGGATGACCGGCGACATCTTGCCGGCGAGCTTCTCGCGCAGGAACGGGAAGGACAGCCCGGCGAAGTTGGACCCGCCGCCGGTGCAGCCGACGATGAGGTCGGGCGTCTCCTCGACCTTGGCCAGCTGTCGCAAGGCCTCCTCGCCGATGATCGTCTGGTGCAACAGCACGTGGTTGAGCACCGATCCGAGTGCGTAGTTGGTCGACTCGGACTGGGCAGCGATCTCGACGGCCTCCGAGATCGCGATGCCCAGCGATCCCGGCGAGTCGGGGTGCGCGGCGAGGATGGCCCGCCCGGCTGCGGTCAACTCCGACGGTGACGGGTGGACCGTGCCGCCGAACGTCTCCATCATGAGCCGGCGATAGGGCTTGGAGTCAAAGCTGGCCCGGACCTGCCAGATCTCGCACTCCAGCCCGAACTGCGCACACGCGAAGGCCAGCGACGTGCCCCACTGGCCCGCGCCGGTCTCGGTCGTCAGCTTCTTGATGCCGGCCTTGGCGTTGTAATACGCCTGCGGCACAGAGGTGTTCGGCTTGTGCGACCCGGCGGGCGAGACGCCTTCGTACTTGTAGTAGATCCGCGCGGGGGTGCCCAGGGCCGCTTCCAGGCGGTGCGCCCGATAGAGCGGCGACGGCCGCCACAGTCGGTAGACGTCGAGGACCTCCGGCGGGATGTCGACGTACTGAGCCGTCGTCATCTCCTGCTGGATGAGGTCCATGGGGAAGAGCGCGAGCAGGTCCTCCGGCCCGACCGGTTGTCCCGTCCCGGGGTGCAGGTAGGGCGGCGGCGGTGTGGGGAGATCGTGAAGGATGTTGTACCAGCGGGTCGGCATCTCCCGCTCGTCGAGGATGACCTTGTGCCGCTTGACAGTGCTCACGGGACTCTCCTTCGCGTCGGGGCGCTCGGGGCACATCCTTGCGCGTCCGCCGCGCGCACTCCAAGCCGGGGTCGCGTGATGGGCACGGCGGCATACTTCGGGGATGGTCACCTCCCTCCCGAGGTATGCCGCGAGGTCTGCCGCGCGCCGCACCTCGGGCGCACACCCTCGGGGGCCCAGGGCGCGCAGGGCCCTGGTGACCCTCACGGTGCTCACGGTGACTGCCGCGACTGGGTGCACAGCCGGGCAGGGCGACGGATGGAGCGCGCTCGGGCCACTGTCGGCCCAGGTCGGGGCAGTGGTGACCCTGACTGCGGTCGGTGACCTGCTCGTGGCGGGCAGGTCGACCGCGGCGGGTGAGCCCGCCGTGGAGGTCCTGGCCGATGGCACCTGGACCAGTCGGCCGGTCCAGGCCGTCACCCCCTACGGCCGCGTCGCTCAATGGCTTTCGATCGCCGCTGGACCTGATGGCAGCCTCGTTGCGGTCGGCGGGGCTCGGGGCGGGGCCCACGCAAACGTCCGCTGGACGGTCTGGCGGGGCAGCGTCGCCGCCGGCCTGACCGAGCAGGAGCAGACCTTCAGCACCTTCGGTGGTTGGGGCGCGGGCGATCAGGTCGGCCCGGTCCTCACTGCGGCCGGACCGCTGCTCGTCGGATCGTGGGAGGGCGCCCAGGCCGGGTTGGACCTCGCCACTTGGGTGCCCGACGGCGAGGCCTGGGTGCGACAGCCATCGGCGGGAACGGCTTTGGAGAGCACCCCAACTCAGCTAATGGGGGCGCGCTCCGTCGCCGCGTGGGGATCCGGCGCCCTGATCACCGGCTCGGTCGTGCGGCTCGGCGACGGGGCGGTTCGCAAGGTCCCTGCGATCTGGCGCTCCACCACCGGCAACGCCGGCTGGACCCGCGTCGACCTGCCCGACTCGGGGCAGGCAGGGGAGGCCGTCAGCGCAGCCTGCACCGAGGCGGAGTGCACCGTCGCAGGTTGGGTGGACGGCCGGCTGGCCGTCTGGCGGGTGGGTGCCGATGGGGGCGCTCGGCGGGTGGACGGCATACCCTCCGTCGCTGTCCGCGACAGCGACCTCATCCCGGCACCGGTCTTCGTCGAGGGACGCGCCGTCCTGCTCGTCACCGACCACGACTCATCGCGCAACGCGACAGTCGTCGTCGAAGGGCGCACCGGATGGTCCCGCGGGCCCGGCCCGTGGGGTACGGTCCAGGCGTTCACCGCGATCGGATCGACCCTGTATGCCGTGTGCCAGCACGGGGACACGCCCCTGCAGGTCTGGGCCCACAGGCTCTGACCCGCGGCTTCGACCCGCGGCTCTGACCCGCGGGGCGACGTCTGCAGGGCAGGGCATAGCCTCCTGGGGTGACCTCGTTGCCGCAGCCGCACCCCGCCATCCGCGTCGAGCAGGATGGGCCGGTCGTGACCGTGACCCTGTGCAACCCTGAGCACCTGAACGCCCAGGTGCCGTCCATGTGGCTGGCCCTGGCCGACATCGCCCACGGCCTCGCGGGCGAGGTGCGGGTCGTCGTCCTGGCCGCCGAAGGACGCAGCTTCTCGGCCGGCCTCAACCGCGGGATGCTCCGCCCGGGAGGTATGCCGGGTGAGCCCGACCTGCTCGCCGCTGCAGCGAGCAGCCCCGAGGCGATGACCGAGCTCATCGCGCCGTTCCAAGAGGGATTCGCGGCCTGGCGCCGGGTTGCCCCGGTCGTCATCGCAGCCGTCCAGGGGCACGCGATCGGCGCCGGCTTCCAACTGGCGCTGGCCGCCGACCTGCGGGTTGTCACCGACGACGTGTCGTTCGCGATGCGCGAGGTGAGCCTGGGCATGATCCCGGACCTGGCGGGGACGCGGCCGCTCGTCGAGGCGGTCGGCTACTCCCGGGCCTTGGAGCTGTGCGCGACCGGGCGGTTCGTCGGCGCTGAGGAAGCAGTGCGGATGGGGCTGGCGACGCTCGCCGTGCCGCCGACCGAGCTCTCCGCGACGACCTCCGATCTCGTCCAGGCCTTGCTGGGCACCCCGCCGGCCGCGCTCTGGGCCCTCAAACCGCTGCTCAACCACGCCCTCACGGCAACGATCGACGAGCAGGTCGTCCGCGAGCGGGTAGCCCAGGGTCACCTCCTGCACGGCATGGCCCGAGCTGCCGGCCTGTCCTGACCCCTGTCGCGCCGAAACGGCGCGGCGGGACGGCATACCCTCGGAATGACCCAGTCACCAGTGGTGTTGCGCCGGTGACGACGACACAGAAGCGCCGCACGCGCCCGCGAGGAGCGCACGTGAGGCGCGGAGGGAGGGGCCGATGAGCTTCGGTCAGGGCGGCCCCATGGGAATGATGCGCGGGATGGCGAAGGACCAATCGGTCCTTCGCGCCCGGTTGGAGCAAGGAACCACGCGACGGGTGCTGGGCTATGCGCGGCCGTTCGTGCGGTCGATCGTCGCCTTCCTCACCATCGTCATCCTCGACGCCGGCATCGTCGTCGCTGTGCCGCTGCTGCTGCGCGACCTGGTCGACCTGGGCGTCATCCCGAAGGCCCCGGATGTCGTCGTGCGACTTGCTCTGCTGGTCGCAGCCCTGGCCGTGGCCGACGCGATCCTCAGCATCGCCCAGCGATGGTTCTCCTCGCGGATCGGTGAGGGCCTCATCCTGCGGCTGCGCACCGAGGTGTTCGCCCACGTGCTGCGCCAGCCGATCGCCTTCTTCACCCGTGCTCAGACTGGGTCGCTGGTCAGCCGTCTCAACTCCGACGTCATCGGCGCTCAACAGGCCTTCACCTCGGTGCTGTCCTCGGTCGTGTCGAACGCGGTGTCGCTCGTGCTCATCGTCGCGGCCATGGCCACCCTGTCCTGGCAACTCACGCTCGCGGCGCTCGCCCTGGTGCCCTTCTTCCTCATCCCGGCTCGGTTCATGGGTCGGCGCCTGTCCGAGCTCACCCGCACGGCGATGACCGCCAACGCCGACCTCGGCACCCGGATGACCGAACGCTTCAACGTGGCCGGCGCGCTCCTCGTCAAACTCTTCGGGACGCCCGAGCGGGAGGAGCGCGAGTATGCCGTGCGCGCCAAGCTCGTGCGCGACACCGGCGTCAAGATCGCCATGAACCGCACCGTCTTCATGGTGGCCATGTCCCTCGTCGCCGCCCTCGCCACCGCGATGGTTTACGGGGTCGGCGGACTGTTGGCGGTCAACGGCGCCCTGACCGTCGGGACCCTGCTCGCCCTCGCTGCCCTCCTGGCCCGGCTCTACGGCCCGCTGACGGCGCTGTCCAACGTGCGGGTCGACGTGATGACGGCCCTTGTGTCCTTCGACCGGGTCTTCGAGGTGCTCGACCTCAAGCCGCTTGTGGCCGAGTCGGCCCACCCGGTCACGCTGCCGGCCGGGCCCGTGGCCGTCGAGTTCGACGGGGTCGGGTTCGCCTACCCCTCAGCCGACGAAGTGTCCCTCCGTTCCCTCGAATCCACCGCCAGCGGCGACCGCGCCGGAGGCGGGCCGGTGCTCGACGAGGTGAGCTTCACGGCATACCCAGGGCAGTTGGTCGCGCTTGTCGGGCCGAGCGGCGGCGGGAAGTCGACGATCACCGCACTGGTCGCGCGCCTCTACGACCCGTCGCACGGCACCGTCCGGATCGGCGGGGTGGACCTGCGAGAGGCCGCGTTCGGATCGCTGCACGAGACCGTGGGGATGGTCACCCAGGAAGCGCACCTCTTCCACGACACGATCCGCGAGAACCTCCGGTATGCCGCGCCCGACGCCACCGAGGAGCAGATGCGGGCGGCGCTGGAGGCCGCCCAGGTGCTGCACCTGGTCGATTCGCTGCCGTCCGGCCTGGACACCGTGGTCGGCGATCGTGGCCACCGGCTCTCCGGCGGCGAGAAGCAGCGCCTGGCCATCGCTCGTCTGCTGCTCAAGGCGCCCCACGTGGTCGTCCTCGACGAGGCGACCGCGCACCTGGACAGCGAGTCGGAGGTGGCGGTCCAACGCGCTCTGGATGTGGCGTTGGCCGGTCGCACGGCACTGGTGATCGCCCACCGACTGTCGACGGTGCGGGGCGCCGATCAGATCCTCGTCGTCGAGGACGGACGGATCGTCGAACGGGGCAAGCACGCGGAGTTGCTCGGTCGCGGCGGCCTGTATGCCGACCTCTACCGCACGCAGTATTTCGAGGACAGCACGACCAAGGCCGGTCCCTGGTGACCTGACGGCGACGTCAGCCGTCAGCCATCCTCTTCGTCCCAGATGCGCACCTTCTTGGGCTCGGGCGCCTCGGTGGGGGTGGCGTTCGGGACGCCGCCGGGTGGATGCCGATAGAGGTAGACCACGAAGCCGAACCCCAGCAGCGTCGTCAGCCACCACTGCAGGGCGTAGGCGAAGTGCGGCCCGCGGTCGGGGGTCGGCGCCTCCAACGGCGTGGGGCGGGCGGGGGCCGGGAGCCCCTCACCCAGCGACTCGCTCCCCAGCACGAGGTATGCCGCGTAGAGCTGACCAGGCACCTGCTCCTGGGCCTGGGCGAGGTTGATCGTCGCCAGCTGACCGGCGGGCAGGTCCTTGCCGCGGTCCTCCTCGCCGGGCTTGAGCCAGCCGGTGAGCGTCACTGTTCCGGCCGGAGGTGCCGACACCGTCGGGAGGTCCGCTGCCTGGTCACCGTTGGGCACCCACCCACGATCGACCAGCAGGACCGCGCCGCCGTCGACCTGGAAAGGGACGAGGATCTCCATGCCTTGGGCGGTGTTGAGCGCCCGTCCGCGGACGATGAGGTGGGTGCTCGCGGCATACCGGCCGGTGAGCGTCACCTGCGTCCACACCTGGCTCTCGGCGAGCGGGGTCGTGACCGACGGGAGCACGCCTGCGAAGGGGACTGCAGGCCGGTTGTAGTTCTGCTCGACCGCCGTGGCGCGGGCGTCCTTCTCTTCGTAGCGGGACAACTGCCACTGGCCCAGCAGGAAGCACACGGTGCCGAAGCCGAGGGCGAACGCGACGGCATACAGAATCCGCCGGGTGAAGATCGCACGCCACACCCGTTCACCGTAACCGACGTAAGGTGACGCCTGTGACGCGGCTGCCCGACCCCCGCACCCGACCCCCGGAGGGGTCGGCGCTGATCGACACCTACGGGCGGATCGCGCAGGACCTGCGGGTCTCGCTCACCGACCGGTGTTCCTTCCGGTGCACCTATTGCATGCCGGCCGAGGGGCTGCCCTGGATCCCTCAGCCACAGATGCTCAGCGACGACGAGTTGATGCGGCTCATCGGGGTCTTCATCGGGGCGGGCGTCACCCAGGTCCGCCTCACCGGCGGCGAACCATTGCTGCGTCGCAGCATCGTCGAGTTGGTCGCGGGGATCGCCGCCCTGCGGCCGAGACCCGCGATCGCGATGACGACCAACGGGGCCGCCCTGGCCGCCGTCGCCGCGCCGCTGGCCGCCGCGGGGCTCGACCGGGTCAACGTGTCCCTCGACACCATCGACGCGAGTCAGTTCCTCGCCTTGACCCGTCGCGACCGGTTGGCCGACGTCATCGCCGGCCTGGCCGCGGCCGCCGACGCCGGGCTGACCCCGGTCAAGGTCAATGCCGTCGCGATGCGTGGCGTCAATGACGCCGTCGTCGCCGATCTGTTGGCCTGGTGCCTGGCCCGGGGGTATGAGCTGCGCTTCATCGAGCAGATGCCTCTGGACGCCCAACACGGCTGGGATCGCTCGGTCATGGTGACGGCCGAGGAGATCAAGGCCGGCCTGGAGGCGCGTTTCGAGCTCACCCCGGTCGAATCGACCGATCGGGGGAGTGCTCCCGCGGCGCGGTTCCTCGTTGACGGCGGGCCCGCGACGGTAGGGATCATCGCCAGCGTCTCCGAGCCCTTCTGTTCCGCGTGTGACCGGGTGCGGCTCACGGCCGACGGTCAGGTCCGCAACTGCCTGTTCTCCGAGCGCGAGACCGACCTGCGTGGGCCGTTGCGCGACGGGGCGAGTGACGCGGAGTTGCTCGGGCTGATCAGGGGCGAGATGTGGCGCAAGGGCCCGGCCCATGGGATCGGCAGGCCCGACTTCCACCAGCCGGATCGGCCGATGTCAGCCATCGGTGGGTGAGTCGTCCCCCTCGGCGTCACCGACGAAACGGATCGGCGCCCAACACCGGCTCGCCGGTCGGCGTCGACGCCGACAACTCCGGGTGGGTGGGCTCGTACTTGTCGATGCCAGAGATCCGGGCGCCCCACCTGGGCCCGACCGCATTGGCCAGGACGACGGCGATGTAGGGCAGGATCGCGGCGCCCGCGACGAATACCCACCGCAGCCACCCCTCGAAGACGACGGCCAGGACGAAGCACAGGACCCGGATCGCCATCGTGATGAGGTAGCGGCGCATCCGCATGTCAGTGTCTTGCGCAAGCGACATCGGCGCGGAAGTCACCGTGTGGACCACCGTGGGCGTCTGCGGCTTACGTCCGAGCCTCACCTCTCAACCATACGACTCGGTATGCCGTGTCGTCGCCTTCCGTTCGGCCCCGCACCGGGCGCGAGCCACGCGTCATACGGCACGTCCGTGCGGGTCTACCCAGGGGTAACCGACTACCGTTCCTCGCACACGTCGACCAACACCCGAGGAGCCTCACGATGACCGACGCAGCGCCGGGGCGCACCGTTCTGGTGACAGGCGGTAACCGCGGCATCGGGCTGGCCATTGCCCGCTCATTCGCCGAGGCCGGAGATCGGGTCGTCGTCACCACGAGGTCGGGGGAGGCCCCCGAAGGACTGGACGCGGTGCCCTGCGAGGTGACCGACTCCGCGTCGGTCGACGCAGCCTTCGCCGCTGCCGAAGGCATCTTCGGCAGCCCCGTTGAAGTGCTGGTCGCCAACGCCGGAGTGACGCGTGACCAACTGCTGCTGCGGATGTCCGACGAGGATTTCGACTCGGTCATCGACACCAACCTGGCGGGTACCTTCCGCTGTGCCCGCAGGGCAAGTAAGGGGATGATCCGGCTCAAGCGTGGCCGGATGATCTTCATCTCCAGCGTCGTCGGCCTCTACGGCTCGCCTGGGCAGACCAACTACGCGGCCAGCAAGGCCGGCCTCGTCGGCATGGCCCGCTCGATCAGCCGAGAGCTCGGCGGGCGCAACATCACCGCCAACGTCGTCGCTCCCGGATTCATCGACACCGACATGACGGCGGCGCTGCCCGACGAGCGGCGCGCGGCATACCTGGCGAGCATCCCGGCCGGACGCTTCGCCGCGCCCGAGGAGGTCGCCGCCGTGGTGCGCTTCCTGGCCAGCCCCGAGGCGGGCTACGTCACGGGGGCGGTCATCCCCGTCGACGGCGGCCTCGGCATGGGCCACTGACCACCTGCCACCTGACTTGACCCTGATCTGAACCTGACTTGACCCGATCTGAATTGACGTGACCCGACCTGAAAGCGAGCCAGCCCGTGGGCATGTTCGACGGTAAGACCCTGCTCATCACCGGTGTCCTCATGGACACCTCAATCGCCTTCCACGTCGCCAAGTTGGCCCAGGAGCAGGGGGCCTCGGTCATCCTCACCTCCTTCGGGCGGACGATGAAGATCACCCAGACCATCGCGCGCCGGCTCCCGGTGACGCCGCCGGTCGTCGAGCTCGACGTCAGCAACCCGGAGCACCTCGACACCCTCGCCGAGCGGCTACGCGAGCACACCGACCGCCTGGACGGCGTGCTGCACTCGATCGGCTTCGCCCCCCTGGGCGCGTTCACGTTCCTCGACGCGACCTGGGAAGACGTCGGCACGGCGGTCCACGTCTCGGCCTACAGCCTCAAGGCGCTGGCCGTGGCGGCGCTGCCGCTCATGGAGCCGGGCGGCTCGATCGTCGGGCTGACCTTCGACGCGCGCTACGCCTGGCCGGTCTACGACTGGATGGGCGTGGCCAAGGCGGCCTTCGAGTCGACCAACCGCTACTGCGCCCGTGACCTCGGGCCCAAGGGCATCCGCTGCAACCTCGTCGCAGCGGGCCCGATCCGCACCACGGCCGCCAAGTCCATCCCCGGCTTCGAGGTCTTCGAGGAGCAGTGGGACACCCGCGCGCCCCTCGGCTGGGACGTCACCGACCCGCTGCCCACCGCTAAGGCCTGCGTGGCGCTGCTGTCGGACTGGTTCCCGGCGACAACCGGAGAAATCGTCCACGTCGACGGCGGCGTCCACGCCATGGGCTGCTGAGCGTTCCCGTCGATCGGTCGGGGGAACTCCGTTGCACCACTAGGCTCGCGCGACATGGAGCCAGTGCACGCCGATGAAGTTCGGATCCTCGAAGGCCCGAACCTTTATGTCACCCGGCCGGCCGTCAAGGTCAGCCTCGCGCTGCCGGGCGTCGCTCAACTCGACGTCCACGCGGCCCTGGATCTGGCGCGTCGCGTCGGACTGCGCACGGCCCGCCCCGGGCGTCCCGACACCGGGCAGCGCCAGCGTTTCCTCATGCGGCTCGTCGAGCACCTCGTGCGCCGCGTGGCGACCGAGTCGGGCGCGCGACGACTGGCCGTGCGGACCCGGGCCGGACGGCATACCGAAGACGTCGTGGTCGCCGTGCCGTGGAGGCACCGTGGCCGAGCGATCGCGTTGGGGGAGAGCCTCGCCCCGCTGCTGAGCGACCTGCTCAAAGCAGACGCCGACACCGAAGCGCTCATCGCTGCCGCCGGTCGCGCCGTCGCCGAGGCCCCTGATGGAGAGCCCGCTGTGGTGCTCACGCCGACGGTCCCGGTCATCGCCATTACCGGCACGAACGGCAAGACGACAACGACACGGCTCGTCGCACACATGGTCATGACGGCCGGTCTGCGCACCGCGTGGAGCTCGACCGATGGCGTCGTCGTCATGGGCGAGATGGTGCAGCCGGGGGACTACTCCGGGCCGGGTGGGGCGCGCGAGGTCCTCAGCACGCCGGGGTTGCAGTTGGGCATCCTTGAGACGGCTCGCGGCGGGATGCTCCTGCGCGGGATGGGTGTCAACCAGACCGACGTCACCGTTGTCACGAATGTCGCGGCAGATCACTTGGGGCTCAACGGGATCGACACCCTCGACCAGCTCGCTGAGGTCAAGGCCATCCCGACCCTCATCGTCAAACCCGACGGCTGGACGGTGCTCAACGGGGATGACCCGCGGGTGTGGGCCATGCGCCACCGGGCGAAGGGCAAGATCTGGGCCTTCTCGCTCGATCCCAATGCCCCGGCGCTGCGGGAGGCGGTGGCGGGCGGCGGCCGCGGGATCACCGTCCTGGATGGCGAGATCGTCGTCCTGACCCCTGGGCGTGACCCCGATCGTCTCGTCAAGGTCGTCGACGTCCCCATGACCCTCGCGGGCCTGTCCAGCATCAACATCGCCAACGCGCTCGGTGGGACCGCCGCCGGGTTGGGCCTGGGCCTGACCCGGGCCGCGGTCGTCGAGGGCCTGCGGACCTTCCGCCCCGACCCCGTCCTCAACTCCGGCCGGTTCAACACCTACTCCGTTCCCCTCACCGGCGGTGGGTCCGCGACGGTGGTCATCGACATGGCCCACAACGAGGCGGGGCTGGAAGCCCTCCTGGAGGTATGCCGCGGGCTCACCGCCCCGGGTGGGCGGGTGCGGTTGGGGATCGGTGGCACGGGGGATCGGCTGCCCGAGGCCAACGCGGCCCTCGGCGAGATCGCCGGCCGCGGAGCCGACCACGTCGTCCTGGCGCACAAGCTGAAATACCTGCGGGGGATGAGCCTGGAGCAGATGGACTCGTTGCTGCGCGCCGGGCTGGCCCGATCAGGCATGGCGGAGGTCGCGGGCTTCCTCACCGAGATCGAGGCCTTGACCACCCTGTTGGCCGCGGCCGAGAGCGGTGACGTCATCGGGCTGATGTGTCACGTCCAGCGGGCCGAGGTCGCCGACCTCATTGCGCAGCGGGGTGGCACCGTGGACGACCCGCGGACGATCCGCAGCAAGGTCATCGCAGCGCGCGGCATGCACGAGGCCGAGGACGACATCGCCGCGATCTGGGCCCTCACCGATGCCGGCGAGCGGGTCACGGCTGCCGGTCGGCTGGCGACAGCCCACCCGTCGGACCCACGGCTGGCCTACGAGTGGGCCTGTGCGATCGATGCCACCGCAGACCGGGCCCGGGCCGTCTCGCTCTATCACCGCGCCCTGGACAACGGCCTCCGCGAGCCACACCGGCACCGCGCCCAGTTGCAGGCGGCCGCGGCATACCGCGATCTCGGGCATCCGGAGATCGCCCTGGAGTTGCTCGAAGCGGTCGCAGCGACTCACCCGGGCAGCAGTGTCGCCGCGGCGCTGCGCGCGCTGGTGCTCGTGGACACCGGGGACGCGGCGGAGGCGGTTGCTGACCTGGTGGACGCCCTCATGGAGCACGCCACGGATGAGGACGCCGCGGCATACCGGGCGGTCTTGCACCACGCCGCCGCCCAGTTGCGCACCGACCGACCCGGTGTCCCGGACTGAGGAACTCGACGGGGCAACTCGGGTGGCCCTGAGCGGCTGCTAAGCCGCGCTGCGCTCAGTGAAGTCCCATGCTGAGGACCAGGCCCGCTGCGGCGAGGGCGAGCACTGCTCCCGCCCAGCTGAGCGCTGCGAGCCGGGGACGATGCCAGGGCCGGGTGCGGACCCGCGCGATCCCGAGCATCACGGTCGCTGCGGTGGCGGCCGCGACGAGGATCCACAGCAGCCCCGGAGCGTGGTCCCATGGCCCGGCGACCCGCCAGAGGGAGAGCCCGAGGAGCGCGCCCGCGGTGGCTCGCACCAGTTGCAGGCGGGTCCGTGCCCGGTATGCCGCGAAGCCGGCTCCCGCGATCAGGATCAGCGCCACCGTGGTGGCGGCCAAAGCGATCACGGGCATTGGGACGTCAGTCGAACCGGGTCCGTCGGCGACGCCGGTGAGCAGTCGGATGGCCACCGGGTCGACGGGCCGCGTGCTGTTGCCAACAACGAAGACTGCGCGACCCGCCAAGCGGTCGATGACGAGCATGGAGGTATAGCCAGCCGTGGCGCCGTTGTGCCACTGGACGGTGCGTCCGGCCACCGTCAGCGTGAACCAGTGGTAGCCGACCCGGGGGTCGCCGGGGCTAGCGGCCTGCTCGCCGGCGAACCGAGGATCGAGGGCGGGCAGGCCAGGCGCGGTCCCCCGCAGGATGGCTTGGGCGTAGCGGGCGATGTCTTCGGGCGTGGTCCACGTGCTGGACCCGGCGGGCTGGTAGACGGGACTGACTCCCTGGACGGCCTGGCGGCCACCGACCAACCGACCCCGCGGTGCGTCGGGCGGGATCTGGTCACGGGTCGCCGCGAAGCGGGTGTGGGTCATGGCCAGCGGCGTCAGCAGCCGGGTCGTGACATAGGTCTGCCAGTCCGGCTGCTCGGCGGCTGATGCCAGGGCCCACCCGAGCAGGGTCGCGCCGAGATTGGAGTACTGGACCGTGCCGCGCCCGCCGAAGAGCGGCATCGCGGCCGCCTGGTCGAGCACCCAGTCGAGTTGGTCGCCGGACAGTTGGTCGGTGTTGGTGAGCAACCCCCAAAGCCCACGAGCCATGGTCGGCGGTGGAAAGGGCGGAACGGCGCCGCGGTGGCTGGCCAGTTCCTCCAGGGTGACCCCTCCGATCGGACTGCCAGCCAGGCGAGGCAGGTAGGTCGAGACCGGGTCGGTTACCGCGACTTCACCTCGGGTGATGGCATCGGCCAACAACAGTCCGTTGAAGGTCTTGGTGATGGACCCGAGCTCGATGGGCGTGGCAGCGCCCAGTGCCTCCGCGCCCCCCGGGTCGATCGAGCCCACCCCGGTATGCCGCACCGAGGTTTGCGTGATCTCGCTGACGTGCAGGGCCTGGTAGCCGCGGTCGTCCTCCACCGCGGCACGCACCCTGGCAGCGAGGTCGAGGTCGCCGCTGGTGGCCGGACCTCCGCGGAGCGAGAGGGGGGCGACCAAGGCAGCCAGCAGGCCAGCGATCACGAGGACCGAGACAAGGGCCGCGGCACGGGGTCGACGGGCGCGACGCCCTGCGACCCCGGCCGCCGGTGCTACGTCAGAGGCCTGGGGCCCGGCCTGTGGCCGCGGTTGCATCATGTCCATCAATCTACGTTGATGGGCATGATGGCGTCAACTTTGGTTGATGCCCTCCCGGCTAGGCGTTGGGTGCGCCTGTTGTTTCGGGAGCCGGCGTGGACAGGGCCCGGCCTTCGGCAGCTGCCCCAGACACGGCGGCGGCACCGGTGAGGACCACCGGGTCGAAGTCGGGGTCCGAGACGCCGCCGGGGTGAGCCCCCGGCTGGGCCTGGCGGGTCATGTCCTCGAGGGCCGCGAACACCTCGGCCGAGTTGTCGACGCAGACAACGACGAGGTCGCCAGGGTTGGCCCGAGCCATGACATCGCCGACCGCCTGCAACTCGTCCAGAACGATGTCGACCTGCCGGCAGCGGACGCCCTTCTGCATCGCTTCCTTGACCCCTTCGCGGATCAACTGGGCCGCCTCGCCAGGACGGCGCCCACGCAGTCGCGCGTCCTCACGGATGACCAGCACGTCGAAGTGCTCCGCCGCGACGGCACCCAACTCGCGCAGGTCCGAGTCGCGCCGGTCACCGGCGGCACCGATCGCGCCGATGCGCGAAACCCGACCGAGGTCGGCGCGACCGGCGCGAGTGGCGGCATACCTGTCGACGAAGTCACCGAGCGCCCGCATCCCAGCAGCGTTGTGGCAGTAGTCGACGAAGACTTCGACGTTGTTGACCTCGACGAGGTTGAGGCGTCCGGGGGAGAGGTAGTAGTTGCTGGTGAACGTCCGAAGGCCCTGCCGGATGTCGTGCAGCGGCGCGCCCGCCGCGAACGCCGCACCGGCCGCCGCGAGGGCGTTGGCGACGTTGAAGCGGGCGGTGCCGCCGAAGGTCGCCGGCAACAGGTGGGTCCAGGCGAGTTGCATAGCGCGCCGCCCGTGTTGGATGGCGATCATGTCGCCGCGATCGGTCGGGTCGAGATAGAGGGCCCGACCCCCGCGCCGACAGTGGGCGTCGACGAACTCGCGGATGTCCGAGCCGGGGGCGGCCAGCGTGAACCAGACGATCTCGCCGGAGCACTTGCGGCGCATCGACCGCACGTGGGGGTCGTCGGCGTTGAGGACGGCGAAGCCGTTCTTGGGGACTGCCTCGACGACGACAGCCTTGACGGCGGCCAGTTGGGCGAGAGTGTCGATCCCGCGCAGACCCAGGTGGTCGGGGGCCACGTTGGTGACGACGGCGACGTCGTTGCGGTCGTACCCCAGACCCTCACGGAGTATGCCGCCGCGCGCCACCTCCATGACGGCGAAGTCGACGCGGGGGTTCATGAGCACCATCCGGGCCGACTTCGGGCCGGATGCGTCCGCCTTGATGACCAGCCGCTCGTCGATGACGACGCCGTCGGTGGAGGTCATGCCGACCTTGCGACCCAAGCCCTTGAAGATGTGGGCGATCATCCGCGAGGTGGTCGTCTTGCCGTTGGTGCCAGTGACGGCGACGATCGGCACGCGGGAGGGGGCTCCCGGCGGGAAGAGCAGGTCGACGACCGGCTTGGCGATGAACTGCGGCACGCCGACCGTCGGGTGCGTGTGCATCCGGAAGCCGGGCGCGGCGTTGACCTCGACGATGGCCCCGCCGGTCTCGCGGACAGGAGCCGCGATGTCAGGGCAGATGAAGTCGATGCCGGCAACGTCGAGGCCAACCATTCGGGCAGCCTCTTCGGCGATCTCGACGTTGTCCGGGTGGGCGTCGAAGGTGCGGTCAACCGAGATGCCACCGGTGGACATGTTGCCGGTGAGGGCGAGTTTGACCATGACACCGGCATCCGGGACGTCGGTGAGGAGGTAGCCCTGGCCTTCGAGGACCTCGATGGCGGCGGCGTCCACCTTGATCCGGGTGAGGACCTTCTCGTGGCCGACACCACGGCGCGGGTCGGAGTTGGTGATGTCGACGAGTTCCTTGACGGTGTGCTCGCCGTCGCCGACCACGTGGGCGGGGACGCGCTCAGCGATGGCCTGCATCCGGCCGCCGACGATGAGGCAGCGATAGTCGCGACCGGTGACGAACGACTCGACGATGAGGACGCCGCTGCGGGATTGCTCCTGGGCAATGTCGTAGGCCTTGTCGACCTCGTCGAGGGTCTGCAGGTCCAGACAGACGCCGCGGCCGTGGTTGCCGTCCAGCGGCTTGACCACGACGGGGAAGCCGATCTGACGGGCGGCGTCAAGGACGCCGCGCCGCGTGCGCACGGCTTGCTGCTTGGGAGTCGGCAGACCGGCGGCCGACAACAACTTGCCGGTGAGGTCTTTGTCGCTGGCGATGTCCACGGCCAGCGCGCCGGTGCGCGAGGTCATCGTCGCGCGGATGCGCTGCGCGTGCACCCCTTGACCAAGCTGGACGAGCGACGCCGAGTTGAGGCGCAGCCACGGAATGTCGCGGCTGACGGCCTCCTCGATGATCGCGGCGGTCGACGGGCCGAAGGCGACCCGGTCGGCCCGACGCAAGAACGCGTCCAACTGCTCGGTGAAGTCGAAGCCGTCCGTGGGCTGCACGAGGTGGTTGATCAGCCGCACCGCCAACTCACCCGCGGCGATGCCGACCGTCTCGTCGACGTAGCCGAAGATGACGTTGTAGACCCCCGGCCGGCCCTTGACCATCCGCGTCTTGCCACGACGCAGGTCGTGGCCGGCGGTGGACTGCAATTCCAGGGCGACGTGCTCGGCGACGTGGCCGAGCCAGGTCCCGTCCTCGAGCCGCTCAATGAAGCCGCCCGCATGACCCACCGAGCAGGTATGCCGTTGCAGTCCAGGCAGCAGGGCCACGAGCGCGTCGGTGAACCCGTCGATCGAGTCGCTCGGATAGCCCTCGAGGACACCGAGATCGACGACGAGATGAATGGCTGGCGCATAGGACCAGACATTGGGACCCCGATAGACGCGCGTCTCGAGGATGCGCAGATCCGGCGCGATCGGGCCGGTCGGGGTGGGGTGGTCCTTCGCCATGCGAGCTCCTTGCCGCGGAGTGGGGAGGATCACACGCTAGTGGTCAGCGTGGTTGTGGCGCAGCAGCGTGCGCGGGCACCATGGGCGAGCGGTCCTTCGCGGCGACAACTGCGACCTCGATGTCGGGGTGTCGCTCGACGAAGCGAACCAGTCCCACCGACTCCAGATCGAAGGTGGCGCCGGCCGGCAGGGTGTGAACGACGGCCCCCGACACCAGTAGGGGAGCGCCACGTCGGGCCTCAGGGGCGTCGGTGATGGCATGCCGCGCGTCGAGGACGAAGACCGCTCCAGCACCGACGACCGACATCAGGCGTTCGTCACGGATCTCGGCGGCGGTGTTCTCGTCGATGCCGATCCCGATCAGATTGGGGGAGTTCGCGACGATCGACAGCAGCCGCCCGTAGCGGCCGCGTTGATCGAAATGCTGGTCGACCACGACACCGGTGACCAGGCCCAACCCGGCCGAGAGTTGACTCGACCGTTGGCGCGGCGTCACGCCCTCGTCGCCGAGGGAGATCATGAACTGGCTCATGATCGAGGCTCCCGCAGAGGTTCCGGCGATGACCGCCCCCCGCTGGTAGGCCCGGTGGATCGCATCGCCGACGGGCGTGCCGACGATGTTCTGGCTGAGCTTGAGTTGGCTCCCGCCCGTCATGAAGATCCCGGTCGCCGCGTCCAGTCGGGCCACCAACTCCGCGGACGAGGCGGCAGCCCGGGTCGGCGGGTGGACGATCTCGAAGTCCTGGCCAGCCTTCAGCCTGGCAAAGACGCTCCGATAGAGCGCCGACGCCTCGGTCGAGAAGGACGATGCGGTCGGGATGACGACGATCCGCGACGCGCGCCCGCCTGCCAGTCGGACGAACCGGCGCAACACCACCGAGCGCCCGAGCTTGTCCTCGGCGCCTCCGACGATGAGCAGGGTGCGGCGCACCGGCGGTGAGGTGGGCGGCATACCCGCCTCGTCGGCAGGACCCGCGTTGGAAACCACCGTCACACCCTAGTGGGGTTGCCAGGGGAGATGACGGGAGGCGCGGGTGTCGGCGTGCCTGCGTCGGCGTCGGCGTCTTCGACGTCCTCGCGGGTGATGCCGAGCAGGAAGAGCACGGCGTCGAGATAGGGGACGTTGACGCTCGCGTCGGCCTGCTCACGGACCAGCGGCTTGGCGTTGAAGGCGATTCCCAAGCCGGCGGCAGCGAGCATGTCGAGGTCGTTGGCGCCGTCACCGACGGCCACCGTCCGCGACAAGGGCAGCCCGGCCTCGGCCGCGAACCGCCGCAGCGCCGCCGCCTTGCCCGGTCGGTCGACGATCTCGCCGTCGACGCGCCCGGTCAGGCGCCCGTCGGCAACCTCGAGCCGGTTGGCCAGGACGTGGTCGATGCCTAGGTCTGCAGCGACCGGCCCGACGATCTCGAGGAAGCCACCGGACACCAGGGCGACGGTGTCGCCGAGCCGTTTGAGGGTGCGCACCAAGGTCCGCGCTCCGGGGGTGAGGACGATCTCGTCCCGGACCTCGTCGAGGACCGTCGCCGGCAGCCCGGCGAGGAGCGCGACCCGGGCCCGCAGCGATTCGGCGAAGTCGAGTTCCCCCCGCATGGCGCGCTCGGTGACGGCAGCGACCTGCTCCTCACACCCAGCGTGGGCTGCGATGAGCTCGATGACCTCCTGCTGGATGAAGGTCGAGTCGACATCCATGACAACCAGGCGGGAGCCGATCCGCGCCAGCCCGGCGGGCGCGACGGCGATATCGATGCGCTCGGCAGCGGCGACCGTGGCCAACTCGACCCGCAGGCGGGGGACGTCGGCGCCAGACACGTCGAGCTCGATGGTCGTCACGGGATAGCGCGACAAGCGCCGGATTCGGTCAATATTGGCCCCGTGCGCGGCGATTCGCGCAGTGACGGCTGCCAGGCCGCCGGCGGTCAGGGGCTGCCCGAGAGCCACGACGTGGGCGCGCCCGTCGCGGCGCGTGTTGGAGTCGCCCTGTCCCACCCGGGTGCGGGTGCGCATCCCGAGCCGGTGCCCGACAGAGTGGGCCAGGCTGGTGAGGCGGTCGGTGTCGGCGCCGCCGAGGAGCACCGAGAGGGTGAGGTGGTCACGCACGACCATCTGCTCCAGGTCGAGGACCTCGGCCTGGGCCTCCGCCACGGCCGCCAGCAGCGCGAAGGTCACCCCCGGTCGGTCGTCGCCCGAGAGGGTCACTCGCAGGGTGTGGGGGGATGCGCCAGTCACGCATCCCAGGCTAGAGCGTCTCGGGTATGCCGCGTCCGGCCGCCCACGGGCCCGGCCCCTGCGCAGCGTTCCCCGCGGCCTCGAGGTCGTCGGCGTCGGCGTCGGCGTCGGCCAGCATCTCGTCGAGGAGGGCGATGTCGTGCTCGTCGACCAGCCGCAACGGATAGCCGGTGTGGACCTGGCGCTGCAGCGCGGGGGACGCGCATCGCACGGTGTGTCCGCCGATGAGGCCACCGACGATCGACCCGGCCGGATAGAGGTAGCGCCCATCGTCGGGTGCGGCCTGCCACCAGCCGCCCGACCCGTCGGGGTGGACGGGGTGCACATCAACGACCCGCAGTCCGTCGTCGAGCTCGACGCGCACCGGTAACCAGTCCACAGTCACCTGGAAACCGTTGGTGCGCAACGCAGCCAGCGCATCGTCCAGTCGCTTGGCCAGCACCATGACGTCGAGGTCGCGATGCATCCGGGTCTGCCGCTCCATCAGGGCGTCGACACCCCACCCGCCTGCCACCCAGGGCTGCGCCCCGACCGACTCAAGCAGGTCGAGGATCTCGACGGCCTCGATGTCAGAGACGGCCATGTCAGACCGGGAAGGAAGTAGGTGACCCCTGATCGGCGGCCCGTGACGCGTTGACCGCATCCCGCCACGCCAACACCTCGCGGATCGGACCGAGGTCATACGGGGGAGTAGTGAGGCTGATGGTGAACAACCGGGTCCCGACCTCGAAGAGCGCCTGCGCCTGGCCAGCGAAGTCGAGCGTCGCGTCCTCGGGCAACCGCGCGGGTGTGTAGGCGACCCCCGCGGAGCGTTCGATGGCCAGCGGGTCCCGCCCCACCCGGTCGCACCATTCGTCGAGCACCAGGTGCTTGTGCCGGATCGTCGCCGGGTCTCCGAAACCGTGCCAGATGTCGGCGTGCTCGGCCGTGATCCGCAGGGTCTTCCGTTCGCCTCCGCCACCCACCAACACCGGAATCGCCCGGGTGGGAAGGGGATTGAGCCGGGTCCAACGATCCTTGAGCACCGGCAGATCGCGAGCCAGGGCATCCAGCCGCGACCCGGGCGTCCCGAAGTCGAAGCCGTAATCCACGTAGTCCCGCTCGAACCAGCCGGCACCGATGCCGAGGATCAGTCGGCCCGCGCTGATGTGATCGACGGTCCGCGCCATATCGGCCAGCAGGTTCGGGTTGCGATAGGACATCGCCGACACGAGCACGCCCAACTGCACGCGCTCGGTCGCCTCGGCCCACGCGGCCAGCAGCGTCCACGCCTCGAAGTGCATCCCGTCTGGGTCGCCCGACAGCGGGAAGAAGTGGTCCCACGTGAGGACGGCATCGACGCCCAACTCCTCCATCGCCACGCAGGTGTCGCGCAGCACGGCATACGGAGCATGTTGAGGAGCGATCTGGACGGCGACGCGCGCAGGGCGCGGGTCACCCGCCGATGCCGGTATGCCGTCGCGCTGCTGCCCTTGCCGTTGGAAGCTCACCCACGCAGGCTAGTCGTTCGCGGCATACCGGCACCGCACCATGTCGCCGTGAGAGCGGGAGGTCAGAGCGGGACCTTCTGGCCCTTCCCGATGACGGTGATGCCGCCCTCGGTGACATAGAAGCCGCGGGCCCGGTCGTGTTCGTGATCGACACCGATCCGGCAGTACTCCGGGATGTAGACGCCCTTGTCGATGATGGCGCGGCGGATGACGGCATACCGTCCGACCTCCACGTCGTCGAGCAGGACGCTGTCGGCGATCGTCGCGTAACTGTGGACGCGGACCTTCGGCGAGAGCACCGAGTGGTTGACCTGGGCACCACTGACGACCACGCCGGGGGAGACCATCGAGGACAACGCCTCACCCACGCGGTCACCGGAGCCGTGAACGAACTTCGCCGGCGGCAGCGGGGCCATCGAGGTGTAGATGGGCCAGTCGTAGTTGTAGAGGTTGAAGATCGGGTGGACCGAGATGAGGTCCATGTGGGCGTCGTAGTAGGAGTCCATCGTCCCCACGTCGCGCCAGTAGCCACGGTCGCGTTCGGTCGCGCCGGGCACGTCGTTGTCCTTGAAGTCGTAGACATAGGCGTCGGACTCGCGGACGAAGCGCGGGACTATGTCGCCACCCATGTCGTGCTTGCTGCCCTCGAGGTCGTGGTCCTCGGTCACCGCTTGGACGAGCTTGCTGGCTGTGAAGACGTAGTTGCCCATGGAGGCGAGCACCTCGTGGGGCGCATCGGGGAGGCCAATCGGGTCGGTCGGCTTCTCGCGGAACGCCCCGATCTTGCGGGTGTCGGTGGGGTCGACCTCGATGACACCGAACTGGTCGGCCAGGTGGATCGGCTGACGGATCGCCGCGACGGTGAGCGCCGCGCCCGTCTCGATGTGCTGCTGGACCATCTGCGAGAAGTCCATGCGGTAGACGTGGTCGGCACCGACGACGACGACGATCTCGGGCTTCTCGTCATCGACCAGGTTGAGGCTCTGGAAGATCGCGTCTGCGCTGCCGAGATACCAGTTCTTGTCCACGCGCTGCTGGGCGGGCACCGGGGCGACGTAGTTGCCGAGGATCGTCGACATGCGCCAGGTCTTGGTGACGTGCTTGTCCAGGCTGTGGGACTTGTACTGCGTCAGCACGACGACCTTGAGGTAGCCGGAGTTGACGACATTGGACAGGGCGAAGTCGATGAGTCGATAGATGCCGCCGAACGGCACTGCGGGTTTGGCTCGGTCTCGCGTGAGCGGCATCAGCCGCTTGCCCTCCCCACCCGCCAGGACGATGGCCAGAACCTTGGAGTTTGCGCCTCTGCGTGCCATGGGTCCCACCCTAGGGGTAGGCCGCTGCGGAAGAAACGGGTGATCCACGTTGGGCTTGCCACTGTCTGGCGAGGGCCTCGATCACTACGGTTGACCCATGCGCGTCGACATCATCAGCAAGGAATATCCGCCCGCCATCTACGGAGGCGCGGGGGTGCATGTGGCTGAGCTCGTCAGAGCCCTGCGCGACCGTGGCGACGTCGACGTTCAGGTCCGCTGTTTCGGCGCACCGCGCGACGAAGCCGGCACAACGGCATACCCCGATCTGCCCGAATTGGCCTCTGCCAACCCGGCTTTGCAGACGTTCGGGGTCGACGTCACGATCGCCCAGGACTGTCAGGGCGCAGACATCGTGCACTCGCACACGTGGTACGCCAACCTCGCCGGGCACCTGGGTGGACTGCTCGCCGGAGCCCCGCACGTCGTCACCGCGCACAGCCTCGAACCGATGCGTCCGTGGAAGGCCGAGCAACTCGGCGGCGGCTACCGCGTGAGCTCGTTCGCCGAGCGTGCGGCCTACGAAGGGGCTGCGGCGGTCATCGCCGTAAGCGCCGGGATGCGCGCCGACATCCTTCGCAGTTACCCGTCGCTCGACCCTGCCAAGGTGCCCGTCGTGCACAACGGGATCGACTCGCAACTGTGGCAGCCGATCCACAACGCCGACGTCTGCCGCAAGCACGGCATGGACCCGGACCGGCCCGCAGTGACCTTCGTCGGCCGGATCACCCGGCAGAAGGGCCTGCCCTATCTCATGCGGGCCGCCGCTCGGCTGCCCGAGGAGGTCCAGGTCGTCCTGTGCGCAGGCGCCCCCGACACGCCCGAGATCAAGGCCGAGGTCGAGGGTCTGCTGGCCGACCTGCGTGCCCAGCGCGACGGCGTCGTCTGGATCCCCGAGATGCTGCCCCGCAGTGAAGTTATCTCCCTATTGACGGCGTCGACGGTCTTCGCCTGCCCGTCGGTCTACGAGCCCCTCGGCATCGTCAACCTTGAGGCGATGGCCTGCGAGTTGCCCGTCGTCGCGACCGCAACCGGCGGCATTCCCGAGGTCGTCGTCCCCGGCGAGACCGGCTGGCTCGTGCCGATCGAGCAGGTCCAGGACGGCACCGGCACGCCCGTCGACCCGGAGAAGTTCGTCGGCGACCTCGCCGAGGCTCTCACCAACGCGGTGAGCGACCGCGAGCGGGCTCGGACGATGGGGTTGGCCGGCCGCAAGCGTGCGGTCGAGCAGTTCTCGTGGGAGTCGATCGGCGACAAGACGATGGCCGTCTATCAGGACGTCCTCGGCCGCTCGTGATCTCAAGGGGGCGCCTCGGCCGCTCGTGATGCGCCGCCGAGGCCCCTCGGCGAGGGCTTAGGCCGGTCGCCAGCCAGCCACGGTCATCGCCAGGACGTTCGTCGCTCCCACGAGAGTGGCTTCGGCTTCCGTGAGCAGCCGGCGCAGCACAGCAGTCCGTTCCGCGGACGTGCTCGCGTCGAGGGCGGCGCCGCTCTCTTCGACGCTGAGCCCAGCCAGGGCCAGTGCACGCACGTCGCCGGCGCGATCGAGCAGGTGCAACGGCCGCGGGGCGAGTCCGTGCGGAAGGCCGGGGACGCTCGCCCGCGGCGGTGGAGTCGCTTCACCACCGCGCCACGGTATGCCGCCCACCGTCGCCAACCGGGTGGTCGCCTCCAACACCGCTTCGGTGAGTCGTCGGCTGAGATCACCCACATCCGAGGCCTCGGCGATGTGGCGGGGGACCGGTTCGGTCTCGTATGCCGCCCACGTCGCCAGCACGCCGGTGTCGCCTTCCGGGCCGAAGCGGTTCAGCGTCGGCACGAGCGCCCCACCGACCGTCGGCGCGTATGCCGCCTGGCCGGCCTCCGTGGCCGCCGCGGTCACGGCAAGGGGGGCACGCGGCATACCCGTGAGAAGTCCTGGGCGGGGGAGGGCGAGGAAGACCGCCGTCTCGCCGCGCTCGGCCCAGTCGCGCAGGGTCGCCTCGAACCGCCCCGCGATGTCGGTCGCGGCGCCCGCGTGAACGTTGCCGACGACATCGTCGAGGTCGCCTTGACCGCCCAGCCATCGGGTGCCCCAGAGGGCACACCGGACGACGATCGGGAGCGCGAGCACCGGCACACCATAACCATCGACTCGGCCGAACGCCCGCCTCCGCCGGCGGGTTTGGACCTGTGGTTGAAGTGGATGGGGGTGCCGACACGCTCCCTTGGCGCGGGGCCGCGAACTCCTCGCGGGCTAGGGTGGGTGACCATGAGTGATGTGCTCGCCTTCGCGGGCGTCAGCGTGGTGCGCGGCCATAACCGCCTCCTCGACGACGTCACCTGGGAGGTCGAGGAAGGCGAACGCTGGGTGATCCTCGGCCCCAACGGGGCCGGCAAGACCACTCTGTTGCAGATCGCCGCCGCGCGCATGCACCCCACCACCGGTGTCGTCGGGATCCTCGGCGAGGTGTTGGGCACCGTCGACGTCTTTGAGTTGCGGCCGCGGGTCGGTCTGGCCAGTGCCTCGATCGCCGAGCGGATCCCCGGCGGTGAGAGCGTCGGCAACGTCGTCGTCACCGCGTCCTACGGGATCATCGGGCGCTGGCGTGAAAGCTATGACCGCCAGGACTACGCGCGAGCGATGGGGCTGCTCGATGCTCTCGGCGTCGCCCATCTGGCTGATCGGCTGTATGGCACGTTGTCCGAGGGCGAGCGCAAGCGGGTGCAGATCGCTCGGGCGCTGATGACTGACCCTGAGCTGATGCTGCTGGACGAGCCGGCCGCGGGGCTGGACCTTGGCGGGCGTGAGGATTTGGTCGCCCGCCTCGGGGTGTTGGCGGAAGACACCGAGGCCCCGGCCCTCGTTCTCGTCACTCACCATGTCGAGGAGATCCCGCCGGGCTTCACCGATGTGCTCCTGCTGCGCGAGGGTCGGATCGTCGCGGCGGGACCGTTGCCGCTGGCGTTGACCTCGGCCAACCTGTCGGCGACGTTCGGTCTGCCGTTGGTCGTCGAGCGGCACGGCAAGCGGTGGAGTGCCCGCGCGGCCGACCCGGAATCGACACCTTCAGCAGGCTGACCCACCCCAAGGAACCTCTGTCGTGGGGTAGGCGTCGTAGGGTGAAGGAGTCGGTCGTCTCGGCCGGCTCTGCAGAGAGGTGAAGCGGTGTTTCAGGGGTCTAGTTGGCTCATCTGGGTCGGAGTGGCCTTGGCGCTCGGTGCGATCGAGGCCGCGACCGTCGACTTCATCTTCCTCATGCTGGCCGGCGGTGCATTGGCTGGAG
>Ga0208940_1000241_pt1 | contig 73019 bp, 49 predicted proteins | sample AD_JPNNA6_MetaG_FD_184445 | JGI IMG/M metagenome (GOLD analysis project Ga0208940, IMG submission 184445) | Active sludge microbial communities of municipal wastewater-treating anaerobic digesters from Japan - AD_JPNNA6_MetaG (SPAdes) (version 2) | ecosystem: Engineered > Bioreactor > Anaerobic... | reverse complement strand
TTAAATATGTTTAACAACATATTCTACCGGATTCCGCAAATCTTATTATTTCACGCAATATTTCATTTCATCCAGAAAATGGTTCCAGCCTTGATCAGTCAGTCCTTCCAATCTAAATATACAATGGAGTCTTAATCCTTCTCTTGCTGGAACCACTTCTCCGATGAATTAGCAATTATTAGAACAATGGAGGAATTCCGGGTCTTAATCCTTCTCTTGCTGGAACCACTTCTCCGATAACGTAAAAGTGACCTGCAAAAAAGTAGGGATATGTCTTAATCCTTCTCTTGCTGGAACCACTTCTCCGATACCTGACCGGTTTCTCTCTGCGCACAACAAATTGGTCTTAATCCTTCTCTTGCTGGAACCACTTCTCCGATGGCAATCCGGTGAAAGTCCGGCCCTACATTGTTGTAGTCTTAATCCTTCTCTTGCTGGAACCACTTCTCCGATCAGGGAGACCTGACCGGTTTCTCTCTGCGCACAACAGTCTTAATCCTTCTCTTGCTGGAACCACTTCTCCGACAGAAAAAGAAAAAAATTGTAATTTTTTTCTTGCAACGTCTTAATCCTTCTCTTGCTGGAACCACTTCTCCGACTGTGATCATGGTGTGATTGCCGAAACAGTTTTGATCGTCTTAATCCTTCTCTTGCTGGAACCACTTCTCCGACAACAAGAAACTTCTCGATAGCGTCGATTACGACGGTCTTAATCCTTCTCTTGCTGGAACCACTTCTCCGACCATTCACTGTAAAAACAAAAACAGGGAAAGAGTACCGTCTTAATCCTTCTCTTGCTGGAACCACTTCTCCGACCTTGGATAAAGCAATGGTTATAACAGCGAACTTATTGTCTTAATCCTTCTCTTGCTGGAACCACTTCTCCGACCACGCGCACGACCAGCACCTCTAAAAAAGAGGTCAGTCTTAATCCTTCTCTTGCTGGAACCACTTCTCCGACAACTTCCCGTATGTAATATGGAATCCTTATAATTTGTCTTAATCCTTCTCTTGCTGGAACCACTTCTCCGACTGAAAGAGCTAAAAGGATTGAATCCGAAGCTCTTGGTCTTAATCCTTCTCTTGCTGGAACCACTTCTCCGACCTTTAAAAAAGCCTACAATCAGCTTCCTGCTGGAGTCTTAATCCTTCTCTTGCTGGAACCACTTCTCCGACCTTTAAAAAAGCCTACAATCAGCTTCCTGCTGGAGTCTTAATCCTTCTCTTGCTGGAACCACTTCTCCGACCGGAAATGGAAGATGAGGAAGTAGAATTCAACTTGTCTTAATCCTTCTCTTGCTGGAACCACTTCTCCGACTCTAAAAATTAAAAACTATCATGGAAAGAAGTGAAAGTCTTAATCCTTCTCTTGCTGGAACCACTTCTCCGACCGGAAATGGAAGATGAGGAAGTAGAATTCAACTTGTCTTAATCCTTCTCTTGCTGGAACCACTTCTCCGACATTCCGTAAGGTGGAGAACCCCGCAAGTCCGGTGAAGTCTTAATCCTTCTCTTGCTGGAACCACTTCTCCGACATTTTAATTCGATGGCATTGAAAACGGTTTTGAAGTCTTAATCCTTCTCTTGCTGGAACCACTTCTCCGACTTATGCTTACAGATTGCATTCAATATTAACGCAAGAGGTCTTAATCCTTCTCTTGCTGGAACCACTTCTCCGACTCGTATCAAAAATTACTAACGGTGTGCCTAATACCGTCTTAATCCTTCTCTTGCTGGAACCACTTCTCCGACTGCAATGGGAATAATCCTTCAGAAAATAGCAATGCGGGTCTTAATCCTTCTCTTGCTGGAACCACTTCTCCGACTTTATAATTATGTTAAACTTAATTCAGGCCGCTGCGTCTTAATCCTTCTCTTGCTGGAACCACTTCTCCGACCCGGGTTATACTTTGCACCCGCACCGGTCGTCAACAGTCTTAATCCTTCTCTTGCTGGAACCACTTCTCCGACAGTTGGAACGGGTTGTGGAACCTGATCAAGGCCACGAGTCTTAATCCTTCTCTTGCTGGAACCACTTCTCCGACTTAATAATATTTTACAATATGGTAAACTTAATTCAGTCTTAATCCTTCTCTTGCTGGAACCACTTCTCCGACTTTTTTATTATATTATGGGAACAACAAATACAATTCAGTCTTAATCCTTCTCTTGCTGGAACCACTTCTCCGACTACGCAACCTTAATAATTATAATCATGTTAGATTTGTCTTAATCCTTCTCTTGCTGGAACCACTTCTCCGACTCTTACTAAAAACAGGAGTCAATGTAAATACATTAGGGTCTTAATCCTTCTCTTGCTGGAACCACTTCTCCGACAATTAGCTAAAATTGAGCAAGGTTATAACAATGAGGCTGTCTTAATCCTTCTCTTGCTGGAACCACTTCTCCGACTCTGTGGGGGAATTATTGTCATCCCATCCCATATTAGTCTTAATCCTTCTCTTGCTGGAACCACTTCTCCGACTATTACAAAAGCAGCAAAAATTGATTAAACATAAGTCTTAATCCTTCTCTTGCTGGAACCACTTCTCCGACTCTTTGGATTGCTGTTCTTTTGGGTGATTATCCGTCTTAATCCTTCTCTTGCTGGAACCACTTCTCCGACAGTGGACAAAAGAACGGAATATTTTGACAGCCGGTCGTCTTAATCCTTCTCTTGCTGGAACCACTTCTCCGACTGGTACGTACAAAAATATTGTTAAGTAAGGCATACTGTCTTAATCCTTCTCTTGCTGGAACCACTTCTCCGACCAACCTTAATAATTATAATATTATGTTAGATTTAATGTCTTAATCCTTCTCTTGCTGGAACCACTTCTCCGACTAAGGCTATCGACGACGCCGGGTCAACAGGGATCAGTCTTAATCCTTCTCTTGCTGGAACCACTTCTCCGACAAAGCTGGCCGAACAAGAAAAGAAAATGGCTGCGGCTGAGTCTTAATCCTTCTCTTGCTGGAACCACTTCTCCGACAAAGTTAAATTTGATCCAGGCTGCCGCAGCAGCCGGCGTCTTAATCCTTCTCTTGCTGGAACCACTTCTCCGACTAAGGCTATCGACGACGCCGGGTCAACAGGGATCAGTCTTAATCCTTCTCTTGCTGGAACCACTTCTCCGACATGCAGAACATGAGTGATGTTGTGCGTGCCAACATCGGTCTTAATCCTTCTCTTGCTGGAACCACTTCTCCGACACAGTAGATTTAATCAAAGCATTTGAAAAAAAAGTCTTAATCCTTCTCTTGCTGGAACCACTTCTCCGACACGCCAACTCGCAGCAACTATTCTGAACGAACATGTCTTAATCCTTCTCTTGCTGGAACCACTTCTCCGACAATCTCTGAAAAGAGATTGGAAAACGACATTAAGGGGTCTTAATCCTTCTCTTGCTGGAACCACTTCTCCGACCATACCTGCCTGAAAGTGGTGTGTTTTCGGGTTATGAAGTCTTAATCCTTCTCTTGCTGGAACCACTTCTCCGACCAATGGAAAGTGCAAAGTTCCGGAAAGTTGAAAATCCTGTCTTAATCCTTCTCTTGCTGGAACCACTTCTCCGACACCCAAACCAACCGACTGCCTATTTGGCTCTGACGTCTTAATCCTTCTCTTGCTGGAACCACTTCTCCGACTCGTAAAAGGCACTCCAAACGAACTGATTGTATTGGTCTTAATCCTTCTCTTGCTGGAACCACTTCTCCGACAACAACGGGATAGTAGAGGTAGCCTACGGAGCAAGGGTCTTAATCCTTCTCTTGCTGGAACCACTTCTCCGACCCAAACACGCGGACGGCACACCTGCGTATGACCTGTGGTCTTAATCCTTCTCTTGCTGGAACCACTTCTCCGACTCTGAAAGGAGATTGGACAATGATGTTCGGGCGACTTGTCTTAATCCTTCTCTTGCTGGAACCACTTCTCCGACTCCGTTACCTTCGACGTAAAAGGAAATGTGGTTATGTCTTAATCCTTCTCTTGCTGGAACCACTTCTCCGACAATTAAAGTTTTAACGGTGTGCCTAATACCTTAATAGTCTTAATCCTTCTCTTGCTGGAACCACTTCTCCGACTATAAGTTTTTTACAGTTACCCGGAACGGTAAAAAAGTCTTAATCCTTCTCTTGCTGGAACCACTTCTCCGACGGATTCAGTAGACGCAGGAAACTGTCCCGCAGGTACTGTCTTAATCCTTCTCTTGCTGGAACCACTTCTCCGACTTGTAAGCTGAAATTCTGGTTATGTTGTCGGAGAGTCTTAATCCTTCTCTTGCTGGAACCACTTCTCCGACGCCCCAGCAAAAATTCAGGAGGGCGGAGATATAACGTCTTAATCCTTCTCTTGCTGGAACCACTTCTCCGACTGGTTGTCACAAGGGGGTTATTAGCCCATAAATCTGTCTTAATCCTTCTCTTGCTGGAACCACTTCTCCGACGATCGTTTCTGCTGCTGAAAAGTCAATTGACTGGATGTCTTAATCCTTCTCTTGCTGGAACCACTTCTCCGACTGAAGCTTTCACCAGGTATGGCAGGCATTTGATAACAAGTCTTAATCCTTCTCTTGCTGGAACCACTTCTCCGACCCCCCTGGACGCTGACCCCTGCTCCCTGATCCCCGGGTCTTAATCCTTCTCTTGCTGGAACCACTTCTCCGACTTAAAAAAAAATCATGAAAAAGAGAAGAATTGAAGTGTCTTAATCCTTCTCTTGCTGGAACCACTTCTCCGACGCCTTCGAAAACCGCAAAACAACTCAGATCTGTAGGGTCTTAATCCTTCTCTTGCTGGAACCACTTCTCCGACAGAGGGCGAATTATGCAATAAGGATTGCAGAAAGCGTCTTAATCCTTCTCTTGCTGGAACCACTTCTCCGACCGCTGGCCCCTAATCCCCTGCACCCTGGACGCTGAGTCTTAATCCTTCTCTTGCTGGAACCACTTCTCCGACATTATTTTTGACAAGCTTCAAAAGGGAAGCTGTCAAGTCTTAATCCTTCTCTTGCTGGAACCACTTCTCCGACGGTTACCTTTTTAAACTTCTCAAAAATAAACACATAATGCCTGATTTTAAAAAATCTTTACAATTTTTAACAAAAAATACCCTCATTTTTTGAGCCTGCAAAATTACGGCAATATATTCAAATTTTAGTTCCATTTATCCAACATGTCAAAGAACTTTTTTACCCTTCATAAGGTCAGATTTCTCATAGGGAATCTTCATTAACAATCACTCACCACTTATTTTCTTCCTGTCCATCATATAAACAGCGTATTCTTATTCTTCAGGGCAAGATCAAAATCAATATTCTGCCCGATAACCTTCATCGCCCTTATCTCATCGGTCGATACCGGTACCAGCAAAATGCTGTCAGAATTATCATAACACTCCTGCACTTCCTTCAGATCCTTCCTGATTTCATCAAAGACCGGTCGTTCGGTACTGGCAATGAAAATAGATTTCTGAACCCTGGTACACCCTTTCCTGATCAGGTATTTGGCAACAAGAGTTCTCACCTTATTGCTTTCGATATCGTACATGATGAAGTAAATCATTTGCCTTGGATTATTCATTTGTGTATTCAGCACTCCCAAAACCCTGTCTATACGTTCGGGAAGCGACGGGAGCTCATCAATTCCTCCTCCCTGTCGCAACCCGTGCAATCCTGAAATCCCGGCTTTCCGGAGTTTCATCATCCGTTGCTGGAATGTAATTTCATCACGGGGCTTTCTTGTTTTTGTGCCCTTCGCCTTCATATCATATGTTTAATTCATCGTAAGAGAAACATCCATTAGGAAGCAGCCAACCTTAAATTTCATCATATGCCTGCATAAACTTTCATTCATTGACTACTTCTATTTTTTAGTTCACACTCTCCGTTAAAAATCTCATTCACCACCTGTGCACAGATCTCATTCAGCTCAGGCTGCGTTCCCTGCCGGGGCGAAACTACCACGGTATACCCCTTCTTCCCGTAAAAAAGATTGATTTCAGCCTCATGCACACCATACAAGAACCTGAATTTCTTGCCGTAGTGAATATTAATGACCTCCTTGATCCCGATATCCAACTCCCTGACCCTTTCAGCCACCTTCTCTACCGCCTTTTCCATCTCCTCTGGAACGAAAATGATCTTCTCCTTTTTTGTTTTTCCGGAAGGGTTCAGCTTTTCCCTGATGGCAGCCCACTGATCCACATCGGGACCGACCGGAACCTCATCTTGCTTAACCCCCGGAATCTCCTTTTCCTGTTCTTTCAGGGAGTGTTTCAGCTCCCTGACCTCAAAGGGATTACTCCTGTCGACAAAAGCCTCCAGATCAACCGGTTCCGGCACGGGATTGTAGTAGGCTTCGGGATCAAAACTTATAAAACAAGCCCTTGTCACATCCCGCGTCAGATTGTCGACCACCTGCTCAAGCTGGTACTGCTTTGCGAAGAAAAGTGCAAACGATCGGTAAAACAAGGAATACAAAGCCGCATCGTAACACTTGTCCTTCAATTGAAACATAATCTTTATCCCATCTTCTCCGGGGGAAACGAACAGCATTTTTACCCTTGAATCAGCAGTCAATTTATGACGCAGATCACTCAATAGCAAATTTTTCGATTCGAGGTGATCCAGATCCAGAATGAAATGGTTGATCCATCCAAAGTTTTCGGTTTTTCTGACAGGCGGATTGAAGATTCCGCAGGTCACATAAGGAAGCTGCCTTTTCCGGAAAGCATATTGTTTCGGATCAATGGTCCTCAGCAACCGGAGTTGCCTGATGGCCGCGGCTATTTCCGGTTTGGGATTCACCACTGAATGGTAAAGGTATTCGGGCTGCACCTTTTTCAGCAGATCATCTTTTTGTGTGATAGATTTTCCGGCCTGAAGCATAGCATTTGTTATTGAGTGTGGTTTTTGAAAAGGCGTGCCAAATCCTGCGCATACAAGGCCAAATGGCTGTTCCGGCTGCGCGAAACCCCTTTAATGGTGACCAGCTCATCAAGATAATCATTCAGCGACTGAATCAGGATTCTTTTACCCAATCCTTCCAGCCAGAAGGAACCGTCATCCCGCACGCTGTAACCGTCCTCATTGACGGCGCCCTGCATGGCCAGGGCAATGACCACATAGTCGGCCCATACCCGGTAAAGCTCAATGACATCAAAAACCAGCACAGGGCGGTTGTAATCATCACGGTGGAAGATTCCTACATACGGATCAATTCCGGCCTTGATTAACTCCCCTTCAATTTTGCCGTACAGAACTCCGTAGGCATAATTCAGCAGGCAGTTGAAAAGGTCGGTCGCCGGATGCTGCTGCCTTCCCGAAAACTGAAACTTTTCGGGAAGAAAGTGGTTGATGCAATCAAAGTATATGCGTGAAGCGGCTCCTTCCCATCCCCGCAGGGAGGGAGCGACATCGGGAACCACTTCTCCCTGTAGCGACTTGATCTTATCGCGGTAATCCTCAATCCTTCCAATCGACTTTTTAACAATCGCTTCTTCTTCGGGAGATTTGGTTCTCAGGGTCAAAAGTACGGCCTGCTGGTTCTCCAGCTTGCTGACGACGATCCCTTTGATCCAGGTGATGGCGTTTTTTGACAGGCTAAAGTCGAGCTGTCCGCGCCTGATTGTAGATACCGAGCCGTATTTATGGCTCCAGAGACGGCCGACAGGTCGGCCGGTATTGTCCACAAAAAGCACATCAATTTCATGTTCGATGGCCATAATGGCCGCATCGCTGGTAATTTGCGCTCCCTTGCTGATCGAAATGCTTTTAATCCCGTCAGGATGCACGCGCTGCTTCCCGTCTTCGTGCAGGATAACAAAAGTATCGTTGTCTTTGGTCAGGGTCGTACCAAATGAATTGATTATTAGATCCATAGTAAAGTATTGATAATAATTACTGTCGATATTCAATCCATTAACATATCTAATACAATATCGGGTGATTGGAAACCCGCCTCCCGGTTTTGTTACTCATTTATAAACTAATGCTCATTTATTGAGTTCTGATTAAAATCGCACAACCGAGGATATTCCCTGAATCTGCAAAACCTGAATTCAGAAATTTTTGAGGTGCCATTTTCCACGACAATCCTTTCGGTTGTTGAGGCTATGCATAAGATCCCTCTTTTCTGAAGTTTTTTAGAAAGGGCAAAACAAAATGTCAGTTCACCCATAAGGTGGACAACATTTTGTCCGGAGTCTTTATTCGTCATTATTTCAGCAACCTTCATTTCATAAATAGCTGCCATTTGATCTATTTCCTCTATTGACCACCAGGGATCCAATTTAGGAAAAGGAAGATCCACAATATTTTCGTAAACAGAAGCAGCTTCTTTTTGCACTGCATTCCACCCGCTTGATGGATGATTTGACAAGTTGATTAACATCTATTTACATTTAAAAGATACCCAAATAACTGCTCAAAGAATTGCCACTGGTCAACATTTTCCGGTCTATAACTTTAATATTGAATAGCTTTGCCCTGTCAAGGTGCGTTTTCAAAATGGATTCAATTTTCCCGTTTACATAAAGGTCGAAAAAATGGCGCGTAAAAGACTCCGGTATATTGCTGGGCTTGGATTCTTTTATGTCACAACCACAAGCTTTTACTATCCAGGTTCCCACTTTCTTCTTTTCCATCAAGGATGTGGAAATAAACAAATATTTATCTACCTGGCTAATAAACTGATTGATAAGCTGCACATTAGGTATGGTCTGGTCACTTAGCAGACTGACAAGCAATACTTCATCCATGTCCTTTCTTTTTTAATTGAACAATAATCTCTTCCGGATTATTAAAGGAAACCTGATCAAAAATTCCCTTTACTCCTAAAATACGCATCCGTTTTTCAACCTGAAGCTTTATCTTGTTTTCAGAATCTCTGAAACTGGTAAGCGTAAAAACATATGACTTGACATTTAGTCCGAAATCACGAGTGATTGCTCCCAGTTTGTAGAGAAAGTTGTCAAGGTTTTTTCTGGCATTTACGGGACTATTTCCCGCTGAAGTTTTGCATTCAATAACATATAGTGTATTCTCATCAACAAACATGAGATCATATTCATTGTCAGCTTCAACGTCATCAAGATTCCGAAATAAATTTACGTTCAAGGCGATTTTCTTTTCCGATACCTTGAAACTCTTTCGAATGAAGTGGTATACAAATTCCTCAAACCATCCCCCGGAATAATATTTTTTGTCCTCAGGAGAACTCAGTTGATGTGCATTCCTGATATCATCTATTTCGTTGATTTTAAATTGTTCCCGCTTTACTCTTTTAAAAAAATTGAGTGTGGTTTTTTTATCCTTACACAATTCATTATTATAAATGAAATACAGACCATGTGCTGCAAGGTATTCCGATAAAGTACACCTGTACCTGATGCTGAGGGCTTGGTTGTGAATGTTTGGGAACAGTTCACAGTATTCGTTTTTTGGGAATGGAACATAATATATCGAATTCCCGTCTTTAGCAAAATGTTGAAACACTGCCAGAGTCATGACTTTTGTCCCCCCGGTAAGATTTACTGCATAAGAGGTGTTTTGATCCGAAAAAAAATCCTGCAGTTTCTGCTTAATATCAAGCCAGGAGTCTTCCTTCACAATGACACGGGGTGTGGAGCCTTCAGCAAGCCCTGCAGCCCTCTCTATCCACCTGCTCCTGCTCATCGAATCATTTCCCCTGCCTTCCATTTCCATGGTGGATATAAAAACCATACTGGAATACAATCCCCTCAGTTCTTTAATCAACAGAAAATTCGGCAATGTTTGAGCGGAAATAACACTAACTAAAACAGACTTCATCCCTGATGAATTTATCATAGTTGTAAAAATAAAGAAAAATCAGCTTAAAAAGGTCGATTCATAATCCAGATTTGGGGGTCAGCATGGTCCGGATTATCCAGGGAGCATCCAAACCGGAGAATTTCCGGCTTTTTTATTTTTTCTATTCCAATCTGTGTGCCGGATTCTTTCAGAACGAAAGCACTTCGTTGATTTTTGATCCGAGGGTAATAATCTCTTTGTATTCCTCCTTATTAAGCCCCTCAAAAATGAAGAAGGAAGGATTCAGGGGTTTCCCGTTCTTCCTGATTTCGTAATGGAGATGGGGAGCTTCACTCAGTCCGGTGTTTCCCACGTACCCAACCACATCTCCTTTCTGGAGCCACTGCTCTTTGCCTACCACGAGCCTCACCAGATGCCCGTACAGGGTTTGATAACCAAACCGGTGTTCTACGATGCAGTTTCGGCCGTAACCCGGCTTTTCTTCGGTCAGAATCACTTTTCCACTGGCTGCTGCCACTACCGCTGTACCGACCGGAGCGGCAATGTCAATTCCGCTGTGCATCCTCATTTCCTTCAGGATGGGATGTTGGCGCGGGCCAAATCCTGATACAATCCTGGCAACATTCTTTTCCATGGGAAAGGTAACAGGAATGGTCATAAAGACTTTTTTCTTCTTTTCAATGGAGAGGAGCAGTGCTGATATACTGCTTTTCAGATACCTGTTCTGGCGGGCGAAACTTATTATGGTGGTATCCTCATCCTCACCCGTCACGGTTGTTTTCAGCCTTTCCCCATCAGCGGCATACAAAGAGGAAAAATCGTGGTAATGGCTCACAAAGTCACCGATCCTGTTGACATCAGGGGTTTCAGCGTAGACAAGCTCATCGAAAAGCTCATCGAAAAGTTCTATCTCTGCCGAGAGATTGGATATTTTAAGGATTTGGGGATCGATGGCTTCGATATGTTCTTTCGGGGTATTTCTTACCTCTCCGGTTTTGGTGTCAAAATCCTTGGTTTTCGGTTTGAAAAAGTAAATAAGGAGAACTACAGAGCCAACAACGATCAGAAGGAGGACCATCATGATCGCTGCCGTTTTCGAACTATTGACCTGTTGCCCGGGATCCTGGTAAGGATTCATAATTGTCGGATAAAAGGGGAGACTACCTGTTTCTCAGTTTTGTAATTTCACTCAGAAGGCTTTTGTTTTCCAGTTTGCACTGCCGGAGTTGTTCATTGGCATTTCTCAGATTTCTTTCAAGTTCAGCGGTGTTTCCTCCGCCGCCTCCGCCTCCCCCGGTAAGTTTCAGCATGGTCAGTTCATTCTGAAGACTCCTTTTTTCGTCAAGGCATCGCTGAAGCTGAACATCGCTTCCCTGGGTGTTGTTCATGCAGTCATCCAACTGCTCTTTGAGTTTTGTCTGTTCTTTATAGGCAAGCTGCAGGTCGGAATATACTTTCAGAATGTTCTGATACATCTTCGATTCCCAGGATTCATCCGTAGATGTGCTGTTTTTTGTGGTGCTGAGCAGCGTGGCAATGTCCTGGTGAAGGATTTCGCTGTTTTCACCCGATTCTTTTGCCACTGGAACTTTGGCCATTATTTTTGTGGCCTGATCGATGTTCGGGGCAAAAATGTCCTGCTGGAACTTCAGATTATCCTTGAGCTTTTTAAGCTCGTTCATCGATTTTGATTCAGCCAGTTTATTGACATTCATGGTGGTGAATCCCACAAAAATGGCCAGCGCAAAGGATAGCACAAAAAAACCGATCACTTTTTTGAATGCGTTGGCCCGCTCTTTTTTATTCAATGGTTCCATTTTTTATTCCTTTTCGTTTTTCTTGATTCTATAGCATCGCAGAATATCGTTTTCCCTGATGCTGTTGATATAAATCGGGTCGTCGGGATCCAAAGCCTCCTCCCCTCCAAAAAGAGACTTCTTTTTCTTCATAAATACCCATCCGCAGGGTTCACGCTCCTCATCCAGGAATGAGATCAGCCCCTCGGGATGCCTACTGTTATAATCGTTGATGAAAAAGTAAAACAGACGGCCCAGCTTCATTCCAATGGGCGCCTTGGCCCGGAACGTGGTAAGCTCCTGGCTGTTTTCGTTCTTTCTGAAAATAAAGCTGATCACAATCGGATTTTCAAGCTCTTCATCACTTGGATCATCTATACTCTGCCCGAGAGGATAATACCACTCCTTGTAAACCCTGGGAGGAACTTTCAGCAGTTCTTCAACGGTCTGATTTAAAAGAACCGGAATTAAAAACCAGAGCAATGACAAATACCATACAATGTGCAGCCTCGCACCGGATAAAAACGAGAGCGACAGGTTGCTGAAAAAATAGGCAAGTAACAAGATGCAAATGACAAAGAGCAACTGCATGCTGAAAGATTGATCCCTGTACCAGGGCAGGGTAGATTTTGTCGTGCTCACATGCAGAATACCCAGCAACAGAATGAAGACCTGCGCAAAAACAAGCAGGAGGATATCCCGGATGTTCAATTCAAACAGGTTCAAAAGAGTGGGAATGGCAAGAAGCATGGAAATCAGCAGAACATAAAGCATGGAGATAATTCCATATTTTTTAAGAGCTTTAATCCGTTTGAACAAAACCATAAAAATGCCCCCTGCAAATATCATGGGAGCAACCAGGGCCGCAATTTTCAATGTCATACCCGTAGAACTCATATTTTATATTTCTTTCACAATGGTTTTGTAAAAATAGGAAAGAATAGAATATAATCCAATCCTTTTATTATCATTATTTTTATAATGAAAGCCTATTTATTCATGGAGTATCTGCAAATCATCCTCCCTTAAAATCAGGATTTTTGCTGAATACCTGAAATTCTTAGCGTAATTCTTTTTAAATTTACATTATTGAATACTTACAGATCAGAATGGCCAGGATTGAGTACAAGTTGGGTTCTTCGGGTAAGCCGGTAAAAGAGATACAGATGAAACTGAAACGGCGGCAGATATCCTCTTTCTGGTTGCCTGAGGATGGGTTTTTCGGGCAAGAAACAGAAAGGGCGGTGATGGAGTTCCAGCGGTCGGAATGGCTGATTGAAGACGGCGTGGTGGAGGCCACCACCTGGAATGCTTTAATGGGTACTGAGGAAATCTGGCCGATACTGCACCAGGTTCCTTTCATTGCACAGGAAAATGACAGCCAGTGTTATGCAGCCTGTACCGCTATGATTACCCAATCGAGTATTCCGGAGGTGATTAACCGGGTTCCTTCAACCCTGTTCTCTGAGGAAGGGCTCAGGAATTACCCGGAATATTCCTATCAGGCAGCTTATGAAAAGATGGAAGAATTTGCTTTTGCGTTTGGACTGGAGTATCAGCTTTTTTCCCAGTCACTGACGCCGGCCGCCATATACCCCATCCTGGCCGAAGGTCCGGCCATGGTAGAGATACCGGAGAATCCCCGTACTTTTTTTCAGGGGGAAGGCAGTGAAGGTCATTGGGTGGTTCTGGCGGGTATCCGGGGAGGAATCAACGCATCGGGAGAGGAAACCCTGGTGAGGGTTTACGATCCCTGGCCTTCAGGACAGGGGGCAAAGAGATCGGTGATTTTCTCCCGGTGGAACGATTGGCCAGGGTTATACCGGGTATTCTGGAAACGATGATGATGTGTTTCCCCGGGAGGAGCGAGAAGCGGATTATTTTCCCGGTGTATCGATCACCACTTCCACAGGTTTTTCAACCGTAATTATCCCGGAGGTTATATATAATTCCTCGGCGGGGGGAACTTTTTCATCAGGCTGAAGGTTTTTTATCCGGTCGGTTGCAGCCAGTACAAATACCCGTTTCCCGGCAACCGTTTTTTCTTTTGCTTCGATGAATTCATTTCCGATGAAATAGCCACAGCTAAAGTAAATTTTGTCAAATTTCAGCCACTCCCTTTTCTTTTTTTCTTTCATTTCAGGAGCCATCAGCAGGATTGGAAGCGGCAACGACACCGTTTCGCGAAAGGTGTCACCTGGCGGCAAAGGGGTAACGTAATAAGGCTTAGGGGTGTAAAACCGGTCGGAAGGATCCACGGGTTTTCTTTTACTGATGTGCAGCTTATCCTTTTCCGGGAATATTTCAACCACGGAGGGGTCAGGCACCGCTCCTTTTTCATCCGAGGTACGCACGTTCAGGTTGGTCAGATAAACCAGCTTCTCCGAATCATTCCGTATGGTATAGGTGATGAAGAAGTTATTCTTTTCTCTGACGATGCTGGTTTGTAAAACCAAAGGCAGGTTGATTGCGATCATGATATACAAGGTTACCATAAATTCTGATCCGGATTAAGATAGCTGGTTCTTGGAGGTTCGCCCAATTCATTGCGTATGGCATTTTCCGAAAAGGGTTCATTCGAGTAATCGGGCAGGTTATGGGCGGCATCGCCCGGCAGTCCTGTGGTTCTCCGTTCTTCAAGTGCACGGTTTAAAGGCAATCCTGTGACAGGATCATTGGGGACCTTACTTCCGCTAGTGATATCTCCCGGTAAATTGCCGTTGGCAATATGGCTGGCATGGGTGAGTTCATGTCCCAGGGTAACAGCAGGATCGGGATTGTCCCAGGCAGAGCCGTTATTATATAAAGGACCGCCGTACGGATTGTGCTTGACGTAGGCATCTTTTCCACGTCCGTTGAAAAGGTCCGGATCGGCCCAGTTGGGGCCATCCCCCGCAGCGTCATTCCCGTGGGCACATTCATGGATTTTAACGCTATTGCCGCTGGTTTCCAAGGAGTTCAGCAAGGCTCTGCCGGAATTGGTACCATAGAGCTTACGGAGGTTTTCTCTTGTCTCCAGGCGGAAAGCCAGGTCTCCCTTTACAGTAATATGGTCGCTGAATTTATATTCCTTGGAGAAGGCACATTTGAGCCAATCCTTGAAAGAAGCCAGGCGGCCGGTCTTTACCACCAGGGGTTTGATATTCAGGACCACTGATGGTCCCCCGATAAGCACAGTAGGAGCGCCCAGGGTGATGGTTCCGCCGTGGGCAGTGGTGGAGGTCACCCTTGCGGCAGGCTTTCCGCCAATGAGAACGGTAGAGGATCCCATAATGATCACGTCGGGAGGGCCGGTGCAGGTGACCATGTCGGTAGCCCGTGCAGCCGGGATGCCGGCAATCAAAACCGTCGGCCAGCCCGGAGGCATCACAGGTCCGCCTACATGTGGAACCAACCCGGTAACCATCGGACAAACATGCATATCACCAATTCTCGCGGCAGGGAACATACTTCCTAAAGCTGAGCATTAATTGATTTTTACCATAGCTGCCTTTACTACTGCCAGCGCCGCCGATGAAAGTTCAGCGCTGGTCTTCCCATCAGCTTTCAGCGTAAGGCCGCTGATCTCCACAGATGCGTCGGAGTTTATTTTTAAACCGCCATTCGCTTGCAATTCCAGGTTCTGGGCGGCGTTGATCTTATAGTTAGCGGCAGCATTGATTTCAATATCCATGTCGGCTGACATGGAGGCTTTCCCCTGTGCTTGCTGGGTGAAATTTTCCTCGGTGGAAATCTTAATGTTCTTGGCACTGATATTCAAGGTTCCGGCAACCTCGATATTCATACTGCCGCTGGCCTTTATTTTCAGATTTTTGTTGGCGCTGTCTAATACAATTTCGTTTTCCTCTCCGGCATCGTAAATCCTGATTTTTTCCTCCCCATCGGCATCGTGAAATTCAACAGTATTGCCGCTGAAAGTCCTGATTGCATGGATTTTTGCATTGTCGTCGTTGAAATTGCCTGCCCAGGCAGCTTCGGGCGGCAGGGTTTTTTCATAAAGGGTTCCCATACAAAACGGACGTTCAATGTCGCCCGCTTCATAACCCACAAGAACAGCGGTACCTATGGAAGGAACGAAATAAAAGCCGGAAGATTTTTCTGCGTAAGGAGTGATCATATGGATCCAGGGGGAAACCTGATCATCAGGCATCCATGCAAACCATACCTTGATCCGGCCCAGTTTTTCGGGATCTTTGTTGTCTTTCACAACAGCCAACTGCGGATGCACTTTTGTGACATAATAGGGATCGGTATTTTCAGGGATGGTGGTAGTGGAGGGTGTACACAGGAAATCATTCCAGTAATTCAATATATTATCGAAAAGGAAATTGATTGCCGTGAATGAGAATTCGCCATAATCAACCACTCCCCGCTCTTTTTCCTTTACAATTTTGAATTTCCCGTTCCAGCCGATCCTGATAAAAGGATTTTTTGAGGATCCTTTCATCCTGGTAAGGTTAATGGCATCTGCTTTGGCGATAAGTTCCCCGGCCATGGAGATTTTGTCCTTCACATCGCTTTCGGCAATGCTGATATGTTCAAAATAGTCATTTCCCTTTTCAGGGTACAGGTCGAGGGAAGTTTTTTTTGCATCTTTCCCGTAACTGTTCAGATCGGAGTCGACATTGGTCATTCCGTTATTGGCCTCATACAATTCCCGGTTGAGGAGATCAGAAGAGCAGATGGAAAAATTCAGGGGATTGGCCAATACAGAAAAGTTCATTTCCTGTGCGTCAATACCGATGGTGAGATCCACATTATCTTTCAGCAATTCACCAAACACCAGTCTTTCACCGGTATAATAAAACCATTCGCCGTAACGGACCGACAGCCTTCTTAAGAAGTCCAGATCACTTTCCTCATACTGGACGATATAGCTGAATTTTTGTTTGTTGCGCGGTTCAATATTGGGGTTGAGCAGGGAGGCATCGTATGGCTGGAGGATTTGGCTTACCACATCTTTCAGCGACACATCCAGCCAAACCCTGCTGACAGGTTTTCTGTTCAGCAGAATTTCAGGACTGCCTCCTCGGAGAATGATCTGGTTTCCTTCAGCCATACCGGTCTTTGCCCCTGTCACATGGGTGATGATTCCGCGGAATACCTGAGCTTCTTTTGTTTCATCCTCATTGAATTCCCTGGCTTTGGTTTTGATAACAACCAGCTTGCCGAGCATTTTATGGGATTGCTGAATCAGGAAGGTGTCCGGATCTTCCATCGCATCGAAGCGGCAGACCATTGTGAATTGCCCGTTTTTGTACAGACTTTGGGATATGCTGATCCGGATAAAATCCCTGAATTGTTCCCCGTCGATCGTTACCTCGATTTCAGACAAAAATGCCATGGCAATATTGTTTATCTGTTTAATTTGTCAGACCAGAAATTCTCAAAATCAACCCCGGCAATTGTGATTTTTCTGGCTGAAATGGTCAGGTTCAGAATGATGTCGGACTGGTCAGAAAAATTCTCGGAGTAACTAACCAGCACCGCATCCTGGAAGATCACTTTTCTGACGGGTCCGGATTCCGTGAAACCGGAATAGGAAATTCGTCCGTTTTTCATGGTATCCTGTCCGAACATCCACTGTACAATTTCCGCATCCTCGGTTCCCTTCACCGACAGGTTGATGAGTCCCGGTTTCACCCGTGATGTTTGCATGCCGCGTGCATCTACATCCTGCCGAAAGCCAAAATTACAGGAAAGCACCCGGATGCCCTCTTTCTCCTTACTGTGGCCTTCTATATGCAATCTCGCAGTAATGGACATATCTTAAAAGTTTGAATATAATAGTGTCAAATGTATGAACAGGTCCCCGGGATCTTTTCCCCCGACCAGTCAGACAAGAGAATATCCGGAGCCGGAATAACCATTTCCCGCCCCGGTTCAGCAATCTGGGTTCTGTCAGATCAGCGTGATCACATCACCCATTCATTTTCATGTTCCCCGTTCCCCATCTTGATTGAATGGGCGGAAAGGGAAAATTTTTCCTGCATGGCACCGGTTCCGGCGTTGTCGAACGATTCCTTGTACGACACCATGTATGCTTCTTTAAACTCAAGCTCCTTCATTTTGGCATCTTCATCCCTTTTGTTGAAGGTGATCTTTCCGTCTTTCCGCATATAGCTGTCGCACATCCACTCAAAAAGGGTGGTGTCATCGGTCGATTCAACGATAATATCAATGGTCCCTGCCCTGACTGTTGATGAAGGACGACCTGTGTCATCGACGAATTGTTTCAGACTGTAATTACAGTAGACGACTCTGTACTCCTTGCCATCTACTTCAAGTTTTGCTTTAAATGACATAATTGTGAATTTTTTAAAAGGTTATCATAAAGAAATTGTTTCCTTTAATTCTGTGCATATTCAGTATCCCATTCATTCCCGTCATCTCCCTTCTGACCGTCCATTTTGATCATAAAGTTTTTGGCCGGAAAGTAAGGGGTCATATGGATGTCGAGGTAAATACGGTCTTTTTGTACGGGATCCTGCTCAAAACGTCTCACTGAAAATTTCTCAATCAGTTTACCGGGTCCTGTGATATCGTCGAGGAAGCGGGTAATCTGGCCCAGAAGTTCTTTACGGGTTTTTACGTTGAAATTCTCGAAAGCCCTCCTGTTGAGAAAATCCATCAGTACTTTGGTCACATAATCAAATACTCTAACAACGGAATAGGTCTGCAAACCCAGATTGTCGCCGTTAAACAGAGTTTTGGCCGAAAAGGCCATCACTTTCCCATATTCATTCACCATGGGGATCAGACCCAGTTTTTCGAGGTTGGCAATTTCGCTTTTTTTAAGATCGAATTTCACCCCGTCGATTTCACTGAGACTCCCGTGTTTTTTACCCGCAGCTACCTGTGACATCAGGGTTTGATAGATGTTCCCTGCTAATGCTCCGGATGGCGGGACATAAAGAGCTTCCTCCTCGCCGACTTCGGCAAATTTGTCGCGTCCGACGAGCCAGTTACAGGTCATGATCACATTGGAGCGGTAGGCGTCCCCTCCCGTAAGATTGCTGGCTTCAAAAAGTTCCATCACATCGTCAGGGGTGTCGAGATGTTCAAAATCGGTCACCAGCATCACTTTGTTCTCATGGGCAATTTTGGCCCATTTTTCAATCACCTTATTAGATCCGAGGTAACCCGGTACAACAAGTAAACTGTAGTTTTCCCTGAGGTCAAGGCGGTCATATTTCTGAACCAGTTCCTCTCTGATAGCATCGATAAACCGGGTGTCGTCTAAATCTTTCAACTGCTCGGCATCAGCATTCATGAAACTGATGTTTTTGACTTTGGCAAGGCCTGTGTTCTTGAAGAAAAGTGCTACCGAGCGGTACGATTTTTCAAGTTCACGGGTCGCTTCCATGGCTGTCTGAAGATTGTTCTTCAGGGTTTTGTCCGCAATTTCAGCATTGGCCTCACAATTCTCAATCATCGAGGAAATATCTTCCGAAGAGTTGATGACGGCAGCCCAAAGCTGCAGCGTTTTCATGAGCTCTTCCCGCTCTTTTTTACGCTCTGCTTCCGCCAGGAATATTTTCTTCCTGGCTTTTCTTTCGGGATTCAGGTTCTGAACCCCGTCCAGGGTAGATTCAAGCAGATCAAATCCTCCTACTTTCGCCAGTTGGTTGATGGATGTATCCAACAATTCATCGGGTTTTTCAACAGCACCGATTTTTTCTGCTACTTTTTCCCTGTATTGCTCAATATTTTGTTTTGATTTTTCCTGGAGTGCCATATTTCTGTTTTTAAATATTATTGTGCCTGTTCTATCTCTTTGCTCATTGCATAAATTGCGTTGAGTACGGCCTGACGTGTTTCCGGATTCTCAAGTGCCTTCCGCAGCAATTTGTTGCTTTTCAGTTGTTTGATGATTTTCAGGTACTGTTCCTTCTGCTGCGTGAGTCCCTGGAGAAAAGCGCTCTGGTTGACTATCCCCTTCACCCCGAAATCGGAAAGACCGCGAAAAGAGAGTTGTTCTTCCCTGCCTTTTCCTTCTGAATCCTCAAATTCAATATCCACGGAAGGTTTGAACCTGTCGAATACCTCTTCGATGGTTGTCAGTCCTTCCACTACTTGCGGCTTGACCGGTGGTTCTGCAGTGAGTTTTTCAACGAGAAGCGTCCGGTTCTGCGGGATATCACCAACAGCTTCACTGGCATCCCCTTTCACCTCGGTGCCGCCTATTCCATATGTTTCCATAAATTAAGTATTATTTGTTTGTTATGATTAATAATTCCCTGTTCAAACTATTTAACGTTCCAAGTTACCTCTCCATTGTCCGAAAGTAACAATTTTACTACTGATCCCCGGCCAATTTCTCCGGCAATGATCATCCTGGAGAGGGGACGTCTTAACTGGTTTCTGATGACTCCCACAATGGGCCGGGCCCCATATCTGGGTGAAAAGCCCGATAACGCAAGTTTTTCTTTTACTTCCGGGTCCATTTCAAGAAGTATACCTTTGTCCTGCAACGATTTGTAAACTCCTTTCAGGTGTATTTCAAATATCTTAACAACATTCTCCCTGCTAATGGGCGCGAAGGGTACAATTTCGGTCAACCTGCCCAGAAATTCAGGGCGGAAATAGTTGCTCATAATCTCCAGCAGTTTATCCGACGGCGGAATCTCCCCCTTTTCAAAAGAATCCACAATATACTGACTTCCAATGTTGGAAGTAAAAAGAATGATGGCATTTGAAAAATCGCCTTCTTTGCCCAGCCGGTCATGGAGTTTCCCTTCATCGAGAATCTGCAGGAAGATGTCGAAAACCGAAGAGTGGGCCTTTTCAATTTCATCGAACAGCACCACAGAGTAAGGCTTTTGCCTGATCTTGTTCACCAGGAGGCCTCCTTCTTCATATCCAACATATCCCGGAGGTGCACCGTACAAGAGAGCTGCTGAATGTTCCTCCTTGAATTCCGACATGTCGAAACGGGTCAGAAATGTTTCATCCTGAAAAAGAAATTCCGCAAGTGTTTTTGCCAGTTCGGTTTTACCGGTGCCGGTAGGTCCCAGAAAGAAGAAAGAACCTATGGGCTGGCCGGCTTTCTTAAGTCCTGAACGTGACTCAAGAATGGCTTCAGCAATGCTTTTCAGGGCATGGTCCTGACCAACCACCCTTTTCTTGAGGTGCTGATCTATGTTGAGCAACCTGTCCCTTTCCCCGCTCTGGACTTTTCCAAGAGGGATGCCGGTGCGGGCAGATACGATCGCTCCGATATCCGATTTGTCAAGAGTCTCTATTTTTTTCCCGGCATGCTCTTCAAGTGAAGCCAGTATTTTTTTGCAGTAATCGTAAATATTTGTTCCTGAATCGAATTGCTGGATGCTCTCCTCCTCATTCAGCTTGGAAAAAAGAATAGGGGAGATCTGGTTTTTCAAGTCGCTGTAAAACCATTCCAGCTCATTTCTCATAGTTTCGTCACCCTCCTGGGGTTTGATCTCCTCTAGTTTTTGTTTTAGCTCCTCAATTTTCGAGGAGGATATGTCGCTCATCAGCCGGAGGCCTGCCATGGCATGGTCGATCAGATCAATTGCTGCATCGGGGAGAGCCCTTTCTTTCAGAAAACGCTTCGACAACCTGATGGCTTCTGAGATTACCTCTTCTCCGGCTTTCAACCCGTGATGTTTTTCAAAGGAAGGGATGATTTCCTTCACCATCCTCAATGCGGCAGCTTCATCGGGTTCTCCTATTTTTACAAGCTCAAACTGACGGTTGAAAGATTCGTCGGTCTCGATAAATTTGGTGTAATTGTCGATGGAAGTGGTTCCGATAAGGGTCAGGTTTCCTCTCGACAACTCAGGTTTCAGCATATTGACCGCCCCTGAGGCACCCCCCTGCGGGTCGAACAACATATGGATTTCATCAATGAAGAGGAGGGCTTTTTCGAATTGCTGAACCTCCTTGATGATGCTTTTCAACCGGTCTTCAACTTCTCCTTTGTAGGAGGCTCCTGCCACCAGCGATCCGAAATCGAGTTCGAAGATCCTGGCAGGCTTGAGGTTGTCAGGGACTTTCCCTTCGGTGACCATCTGGGTGAATCCGTTGATGAGGGAGGTTTTACCAACTCCTGCATCTCCGATTACAAGAACGTTTGATTTTGACCTTCTCCCTAAAATCTCGGCAACAGCCCTGAGCTCTCTGTCACGGCCGATGATGGGATCCAGGGCTTTCCGCAGGGCAAGTTCATTCTTGTCAATACAATATTTAAGCAGAACACCGGTCTTTGTTTTTTGTTCTTTGGCAGGCGACACGCCCCCCGATTCTCCCATTACCTGTTGCAGTTCCTTGGCGGAGGTGAGCGCATCAAGCACTTCCTGCTGCGTGAGTGTGAATGATTTAAGTTGTTCGTAGGTGAATCCAACCCCCGGAATACAAAGAGCTGCCAGTACACATACCGGGTCGAGCTCCTCTTTGGAAAGTTTCAGCCTGATGTTGTCTGCTTCACGCATCACGGCTTTGAACTGTTCATCGCCTACAGGAGTTTCACCCGCCCTGGACGATTTCAGGCTGCTTTCCATCCTTACCTCTGCCCACTCTTCCAGATAATAGATGTCCTTGTCGAGCGACAGAAGAAAATCAGTGAGACCTGCTTCTTTATGAAAAAGGGCTTTCAAAAGATGAGAAGGACCAATCTTCTCATGCGAATATTCCTTCGCCAGAGATTGAGCAATGTTGACCACTTTCTTTAATTCCTCTGAAAACCAAGCACTTATATCACCATTCATAGGGAGACCTGTTTAACATCATTTGCGTGCATCAATTTAAGCATCTTTTTTTATTTTGTTGCACTTATCTCAAACAATTTGCGGTAAAGATTTCTCCACAGGGATATATTCACTTTTAAAGAGAGGCTCCCTATGATTCAGTCCACTGAAAATTTAACGGTCCAAAGGCAATAAATCAGAGGGATTTCTTTACTTTTGTGATAAAACCTTTACCATTGGCAAAACCCGTTGAAATATCAGAATTCATCAACCAGCTTCCTGTTGATTTGAAGGCGGAAGTTCTCGTTGCAGCAATTATGGATGGAGGCAATGAACTGAAGGATTTTCTGATTTCATATGAGGGACAGTTGCAGAGATCGTGGAGCAGAGATATTGCATTAACTGATGTGGCAAAGCTTGAAACAGGCGATCAGAAAGTATTGCTGCACCTGAACCGGGACGGAATCTACGATATGTTGCCTGAAGCCATTTTCCACAGCGACCAGGATAAGGACTCTGTCTCGGGCAAAGAAATGGCCAAAGACTCCATGAAACTCAGAATGGAAGAAAAAGAAACCAGAAGCTTTTTCCAACCTTTTGAAAATGAAATTTTTTACCAGCGAGTAAGGTTGAGTGACCGTGAAAATCAGCTGGGGAGGGATTTGTTTTCCAGAATGATCATGGGGCTGGTTCCTGATTTCTGGAATATCAGTGAGGATTTACCGGAAGAATATGTTCACCGGATGGTCAGACTGCTGCCTCTGGTACACCGGATAGCGGGGTCTTCTGAACTTACTTCCGGAAGTCTTGAATTTATTCTTAATGAAATGGTGAATATCACTTCTGCCGATATTTCTGCCGGAGTGGATGAAGAGGATCCCTTGCGGTTTTGCGGTATTCTGGGAAGTTCATATCTGGGGTTTGATTCGGTCTGCGGAAACCGTGTGAGTGGGGATTTAAGAAAATTCATCATCAGAATTGGTCCTGTCCGGCATTCCCGGACCGACGAACTGATAAAAAACGGGGGGATGGAGAAATTTCTGAAATGTTTTTATGACTTCTTCATCCCCGTGGGGGTGGATACGGAAACCAGGTATCTTCTGAACACAGAGGACGGGAGTTTTATTTTAGGGGATACCGATGAAATAAAAGTAACTTGTCTCGGTTATAATTCAATTGTTCAATAATGTAATATAAACCATAGAAATTCTAAAATATGCCGGTACCATTAAAATACCCGACGGTTAACTGGGTTAACGGGATGAAGATGAAAAAAGAGCATTTTGTTCAACAGGAAAATGCTTTTGAAGATAAGCTGAAGGATACTGCAGGCTGTTTTCTGACGAATTACAATTATGGACTGATTCCGGTCAGGAACAATGAAGAGAGTTCCTTTAAAGCGGTGTTCAAGGTGGATAAGCAGAAATTTCTTAAAGCAACCCTCTTTCAGGTAAGGGCTCTTACCGAGGGAGGGGCCAGGATTGAAATTCTTGAAAATATCAATCCGCGGGAATTTTCTGTTGATCTTAGCACCTATATCGAAAATTCAAAAAAGGAGGAGAGCGGTATCCACTATATCGTATTATCGGTTGATCTGTTTGACCGGGTTCCTGTGGGTGATCTGGACGGGGAGGAGGAACCGCCCCGCTTCCCAAATTCTTCCCCCTCTTATAAAATTACGATCTTTCATGAAAAAGAGGTTGCCCGGAGCGGGATAACCCCTTTTTCCATGTTTATCGGGAAAATGTTGGTGCAACCTGACCGTGTGGAGGTTTTCGATGATTACATCCCCTCTTCCATGTCGTTAAGAAGCCATCCCAGGTTAACCCTGTTTCATGCAGGAGTGGAAAAGTTCTTCAATCAGATGGAGATCTATCTGTTAAGCATTATTGGCAAAATCAAGGAAAAGGGGCAGGATTCCTCGCTGGCCACCTCGGTTTTACTGCTTTCCGAAAACCTGCTGGGATACCTCAATACCACGCTGTTGGCTGTCAGATGGGAACTTCCTGACCGTCCCCCTCTGCACCTGTTCAGGAATATCGCCACTTTTGCACGCGTAATGAGGAATACCATCGAATCAAATACAGCGGCGCAAAAAGAGGAGATGATCAATTATTTCACCAACTGGTCGGAACTCAAACAGGGAGATTTTGAAAAATTGTTGGTTTATTGTGTTAACTTTGGATATGACCACCGGGATATTTCCGGAAGTGTCGATCAGTTCGAGGAATTTATTCAGATCATGACAGCTCTTTTTTCCAAATTAGAATCACTCGCCTTTATTGGAAAGAAAAAGGAAACCAATATTTTCGTAAAAGAGAATACTACGAAACGCAGTTTTCTGGCTGATTGATTTTCAGGGGAGGTATGTTCGTTTCATTTGTAAATATCCCGTTACGACTCGGCGATGTCAGGCACAAAGCCGAAATTCAGAGGATCAGTTTGAAAGATTCCATCCACAACATGATCCATCTGATCAATATTACTTCCTTCGGTGAAGTAAGACACAATCCTTCCTTCGGATGCGATATCTGGAAATTTGACTTTGAGAATATTTATAATCCCCATTCTTTCAGGGAAGAACTACGGAAATCGTTGCAGAATACCATCAAAAAGAATGAACCCAGGCTGGTCGAGGTGAACGTGGATTTACAACTTGAGCAGGTGGAAGTTTCGACAAGGATCAAAAATAAAAGAATAAAAACGCGGATTATGATCTCCGTAACAGGGACCATTGAAAAAACCAATGAAGCGTTTAAACACCAGGAAATGTTTTTTATCGGCCCTCTTTCCTATTCATGATGTAAAGTTATTCATTCACAATGATTGCAGATTCAAAAGATACCATCAGAAGCAGGATGATCAGAACAGCCTCGGGTTTGTGGGGATTCACCGATGCCCAGGATGTTAATTCGTTTGACCCGGTTGTAGGGATGATTTTGGGAGCCCTTGCAGAAGAACTGTATGCTGTCTATACCGAAATAAAAAAAACCGATTCCCGGATACTTGGAAAATTACAGGATATCCTTTTCAACCAGCATGGATACAACCATATGCCGGCACATGGAATTGCCAGGGCCAAGCCTTTGCAGCCGCGGGTTGCCATCGGCGAGACTTCTCAATTTTGCCATACCAGAAAAATTACCCGGAGTATAAACAAGGAGACGAAATACGAGAATAAAAGCATCTATTTTACTCCGACGACGGAGATTCATCTTTTCCGGGCTGAAGTGAAATATCTGGCTGCCGGAGAGCAGTTGTTTGAAATATCTGAGCAATACAAGGAACCGGCTGGAACCGCCTCTTCCCATATCCCTTCCGACTTGTCAAAACTCTTTATCGGCATAAAAGCCGACCCCCTGATCGACAGGCTTGACGGGCTCACCCTGATGTTTGCATTAAAAAACAAACAGTATGAAGAGCGAATGTTAAATGCGCTTCTTTCGGGAACATGGAAAATTAATAACCAGAAGGTGGTTTTCAGGCCAGGATTTGAAACTGAACCGGAACTCCCCCGCAATGCCCTGAATGAAATGCTGAAAGAAGAGAATGATCTTTCATTCAGGATCTGTCGCTATGTGAATGATTTATACCGGAAAAGGTTCGTGATTCTGGAGAATGGGAATTATTCGATGAAACATCTTGCCCAGCCTGATTCAATCCCTGAAGAAATCAGGAGAAGGTTCCCCGGCCATATCCTGAAATCGATCCCGGGAGATTTGTTGTGGATTGAGCTTTGTTTGCCCTATCCGGTTACTCCTGAAATGATATCTGCCCTGGTGGTTTCCATAAATTGCTTCCCGGTCATCAACAGGGAACTCAGGGAGTTCTCGCAAATCCTCACCAAGGGACTAAATATCATTCCTTTAAACACCGAGGATCTTTTCTTTGATATCAGAAATATCACCGATTCCAAAGGGGGAAGTTTCAAGCCCCTGCAATCTTTTGAAAGCAATGGTTCGGCGGATGACGGTTACTGGATCAGGCAGGGAGGTGTTGCCCGGTTCGATTCGCTTGATGCAGCTGAAGCAATAAACCACCTGACAGAACTGATCAGGGATGAACGTGCTTCGTTTGCACTGCTGGGAACGGACATGATTTCAACGGAACTGAAACAACTTGATCAGATCATCACAAGGTTAAAACAGCGGCTTGATACAACGAATGCCAACAGGGAATCCACCCCTTATGTGATGCTCAACTCAAAATCAAATTTTGAAAGAGCCTTTGTTCAGTTCTGGTCAACCAGCGGTGAAATGGGGAACAATATCAGGGCAGACTCAAGAATGACCGTTCACCGTGCCAATGAAGTTGATCCCAACAGCGTCGTTTTTGTTACAGCCACCAGCGGCGGTAAACGGAAACTGACAGGAGAGGAGAGAATGAACAAACTGAGGAGAACCCTCCTTTCAAAAGGACGGGTTGTTACCCCTGAGGATATCAAAGCGCTCTGTTACGAACATTTTGGATCTGACCTGCTTAAAGCCGATATCAGCAAGGGTACTTATCTGCATCATGACCATAATAAGGGCTTGTGCCGCTCTGTTGATATCAGCCTGACCCTTGACCCCCGAAGCACCCTTTCAGGGGAGGATCTGGAACAGAAAACTGAAGGATTGCTGACCAAGTTAAAACTGGAATCGGTCAACCTTCTTCCTTACAGGGTATTTATTATTAATGAATAAACGGAACAAATCGCAGATTGATTTTTTTCAAAAAGCCGGCGCCATGAAACATTTACTGACCTTTCTCACTTTTTTCCTCCTTCTGTCGGTCAACCATCTTTCCGGTCAGCAGAACTATGCCGTGAATGTTAAAACGGAAATTTCGGATGATAAGATGCTGATCACCTATGATGCTCCCGCCCCTGATGGAGCCAAATTTTATGATGTTATTCTCATGATTACCTATAATGGGGAAAAGGTCCAGGTAAACTCGGTCTATGGTGATTACGGAAGCAAAATCCCCCCCGGAAATGAGAAATCGATCGTATGGTACTATAAGAATGATTTCAGGGAAGATATCAGCAAGGTCAAGGTCAATTTGTTTGCTTACAAATTGAGTGAACCTCAGGTGGTTTTTCGGATCCTTTCTTTGAGCAACAACGGGTATGCCCCCTGTGAGGTGAAATTTAGCAACAGCTCCTCAAATGTGAATGAATACCGGTGGAATTTCGGGGATCCCGAGTCGGGGATGAACAACCTCAGCACCGAAAAGGATCCTTCGCATATCTTTAAGAACGGAGGTACCTACACAATCATCCTTGAAGGGAAAAATTCCCTGCTTGACATCAGCAACACATTTTACCAGAGTGTTGAAATTAAGAAGCACGAACCTGCCAAGGCTGATTTCAGTTTTCAGATTACCGGGAAAAAAGCACCCTACGAAGTCAGATTTACCAACCTGTCAAAAAATGCGGACCAACTCTCCTGGAATTTCGGGGATCCTTCGGCCGGCGCAAAAAACAATACCTCCTCAAAAGCCAATCCTTCCTTTAAATATAAAAAAGCCGGCACCTATCGGGTAACCCTGAAGGCTAAAAGTTCCCTGAGCGGATTAACTGACCAGGTGGATAAGGAGGTGGTCATCGCAGCACCATCCACACCTGTAGCCCGTTTTGTATTTACCCTTTCTTCGGAGAGTGCACCTGCGATTGTGGTATTTAATAACACTTCCACCGATGCTGATTCTTATAAATGGAATTTTGGGGATCCAGGTTCCGGGAATTCAAATACTTCCTCTGATTCTAATCCTGCACATACATACTCCAATGCAGGGAAATACGAGGTTACCCTCATTGCCACCCACGAGCAGTCAGGCAAAAGCAGCAAATTTTCAGATTTTGTCACTGTCGCCGGTCCCCCAAAACCTCCCGTTGCCGGCTTCAAAATTGAGAACAACAATGTGATTTCCCCTGCCTCAGTCATTTTTGTCAATACCTCGACCGATGCCGACAGTTATGATTGGGATTTCGGGGACCCCTCATCCGGGGAGAAAAATTATTCAACTGAAAAATCACCTGTCCACACTTATACTCTTCCCGGCAAATACCCTGTGGTTTTAAAAGCATCGAGCAGTAAAACGGGGCAAAGCAACCTATTTACCAGCCAGGTGATCATCACCGAAGGCCGTAAATCGCCGGTAGCCGCTTTTGAAATAGAGAACAACAACGAAATCGCTCCTGCAACGGTACGATTTATAAATAACTCTGCCAATGCAACCAGTTATTCCTGGAATTTTGGTGATTCACCCTCCGGGAGTAAAAATTTATCCACGGAAAAAAATCCGTCGCACAGCTATTCCCGGGCAGGGAAATACAAGGTCACCCTGACTGTGAAGAATGAAACGGGAGCGTCCCATTCCTATGCCGCAGATGTTGTTGTAACCGAAGCGGCAAAACCTCCTCTTGCCCGCTTCACAATCGACAACAATTCAGTTACCGGACCCGCAACGGTCGGTTTTTCAAACACTTCCGAAAATGCCACTTCTTTCAGGTGGGATTTCGGCGACCCCGGATCGGGAGTAAACAACAGCTCTGAGGAGAAGAATCCAAAACATACCTTCGAAAGACCAGGGGAATACATAGTGACCCTGACGGTACTGGACAAGAATACGGGGAAAAGTCATCAGGTTACAGGAAAGGTAAATATTCTGGAGCCCGTGGCTTCACCGGTCGCAGAATTCAGTTTTTCTTCCGGTGGGAAATATGCCCCGGTAGATGTTATCTTTTCCAATTCATCAAGGAATGCCGATAAATTCAAATGGGATTTCGGAGATCCTGCATCCGGCAAAAACAACAGCTCCACGGGGCCCAGCCCGGTACACCGTTTTGAAAACCCAGGCACCTACATGGTTACGCTTGAGGCAACCTCTTCAAAAACCGGTAAAACCGACAAAACGGTCAAGGAAGTTTTAATTTCTATGAAATATCCCACTTTCCTGAAAACGTTTGGGAACAAGAATTCGGATGAAACCGGGAAAGCCCTGCTGGCCACAGGCCCCGGACAGTATCTCTTACTGATCAATGAAGGGAAAAATAGCTCTTCCCTCGTTTCTATCAACAGTAAAGAAGAGAAATTTTCTGAAAAAAAGATCAGCGGGAGTTATTTTGATATGGTGGAAAGCCCCGGTAACAAAGGGTATATTCTTGCAGGAATAAATGAACCCAACGATTTGACCATCTCTCTTGCCGACAAGAAACTGAACGTTGAAAAACCTTCTGTCGTGTACAACAATACAAACGATCCCGGTTTCCGTTTTTCAGACCTCTGGATGACTCTGAACGGAAAAAATGAAGTGGGAATTGTGGCCAATCTTGTCAATAATAAAGGGGAAGCCAACCTTTGGTTCCAGAAGGCCGACACGAACGGGAAGCCGGTGATCGCGCGGGGAAAGACCTTCAGGTATATCGGTCTTAAGGTGGCAACCCGTGTGATTCCGATGTCGGGCAACGGTTTTGCCATTACCGGCACCTGGTACAAGGATTCCAACTCTCCTCGCGAAATAATCTTTGGCAAGGTGAATGCGGCTGGGGATGGAGTAATGCACCTGATGCGGTCCAATATGGATATCCGGGGTTGCGACCTTGTTGAACTGGAAAATGGAAATTTTTACATCCTTTCGGCCAAGGAAATCTATGGGGATCCCGTTTTCAGTGAGATAAACCTTAAAAATGTCGACAATGAAATAACTCCGCTGAATTGCGATGTCGATATGCCAGGAAAAACACGAACTGCCGATGTGATTAAATTTCCCCCACGATTGCTTACCGTCCCTGAAGGTTTCCTCGTAATGAGCCATGTGTTTAATGGTACCGACAGCGATATAGCACTTTTCTGGATGGATAAAAGTGGTGCAATTTTGCTCCGGAAAGAGGAAATCCAACTTCCCGGCGACCAGTTTGGCACCGATATCCTTCGGGAAAACGACGGAAGCCTGATTATTACTGGCGCACAAAAGAAGGGAAATGATTTTGACGCCATTCTGATCAAAACCGATCCGATGGGTAAATATGGGGACTGATTCATGAAACGTGCGGTAATTAGTTGATTCTTAATAGTAATTATTAATTTGATTATTAACGACTTGCGTTCTTAACTGTGTTGTTTTACCCGGTGATTTTGATTTAATTCGGTCAATATCCCTGAAATCAGGTTGATAAAATTACCACGGCAACCGTAGCTTCAGATGTTCAGAACCATTCTGATACATTGACACTCCTTTTGTCCACCGCTTTATTCATTTTGCGTGTGAATCGAAAGATTCAGGCACGTTTCTCCGGTGACAAGGGCGGAGCAATACGCCTGAGTTAACCGACAAAAGAAAAATAGTCAACACCCATGATTAACAATAAAAATCAGAATTATGAAAAATTTATATAATGGCGCAATTTCTTTCAGGAAAAAGGATTTTGAAACACACAAAGCCTTATTTGGTGACTTAAGTAATGCGCAAAAACCTCATACCCTTTTTATTGGATGCTCTGATTCTCGTTTGGTGCCTTCGCTTATAACATCCACAATTCCAGGCGAGTTATTTATTATACGTAACATTGCAAACATCATCCCTCCTTATAAAAAGGGAAATAATTTCCCGGCTACCAGTGCTGCTATAGAATACGCTGTCCTATCTTTGGAAGTTGAGAATATTATTGTTTGTGGACATTCAAATTGTGGAGGCTGTGCATCGTTGTATAAAACCGAAGAACAAATGAAGGATTTGGCTCATACTAACCTTTGGCTCGAATTAGCACGTCCGGTAAAAAACAGAGTAATGCAAATGCTCCCCAAAGCCACCTTTGCCGAACGGGAATGGATGACTGAACAAATGAATGTGCTGGAACAAATAAATCATTTATTTACTTATCCCTATATCCTTGAACGTTTTAACAACGACAAATTAAGTATTATCGGGTGGTATTATGTAATTGAAACAGGCGATATTTATAACTATGACGTTGATAAAGGTTATTTTGAATTGATTAACGGGTAACATTCTATGTTTCAATAATAACGTTATCTATATTGCGATCGCTGCCGCTGCGCATAAGATCAGCTAAACCAGGTTAGCGGAAATCCATTGCAGACCAAAGTCTGGGCTACGTAATTCTTGCTGATCATCCCCAGGAACATGGCGTCCTCATTAAGGGTTGAAAGGATTGTTTGTACGGCCATTCCCGATTTCATGGTGAGAAGTCCTGCATCGTTTATGTACAACTTATAATCGCTCAGATCGACATTGAACGAAGGGGATTTGTCCGATTGTTTGTTATGATGGAATTAGTCTGAAAAATCAGACTAACATTTTCATTAGTCTAAAAAATGGCAAAAAACTAAACTAAGAAATTTTTTATTCTTATCTTCAACCAAAAATTACAAGGGAGATAGCCATGAAGTCATTTAAAGCCGGGGTGTATGTAAACCAGGGATACTACAAGAGTTTTCAGCCGCATCCGATTAACAGGGAATGGCAGGTGGATGATATGAAATTGCTGAATTTGTTGAGTACTGCCGACCGTTCGCTGGGAAGACTTGATATGTATTCTCAATATGTCGATATCGGACTTTTTATCCGGATGCACATAGCCAGGGAGGCCACCCAGTCCTCTAAGATTGAGGGTACCCGGACTAACCTGGAGGAAGCCTTTCTGGAGAAAAAGGATGTGGCCGCGGAAAAAAAGGACGATTGGGAAGAGGTGCAGAATTACATTCATGCCATGAATGACGCTGTAATTCAATTGCGTACCCTGCCTTTTTCGTCCAGGCTGATCAGACAAACCCACAAAGTATTATTGGAAGGGGTGCGGGGTAAACACAGGAATCCGGGAGAATTTCGTACGAGCCAAAACTGGATTGGAGGTGCATCTATCTCTGATGCCGTTTTTATACCACCAATGCATACCTCCGTCCCGGAGCTGATGTCGGACCTGGAATTTTTTGCCAATGATGAACTCAATCCATTGCCCGATCTGTTGAAAATTGCCATCATTCATTATCAGTTTGAAACCATCCATCCCTTTCTTGACGGTAACGGCAGGGTTGGAAGGTTACTGATCACCCTTTATCTTGTTAACAGAGGGATTCTGAAACAGCCTGTTCTCTACCTTTCTGATTTTTTTGAACGGAACAGAATGTTGTATTACGATAATCTCACGAGGGTACGCACCCATCATGATATCGACCAGTGGCTCAAGTTTTTTCTCACCGGAGTGATTGAGATTTCACAAAAGGGGGTAAAAACCTTTGATAGTATTTTACAGTTGCAGAAAAACCTTGAAACCAGAATTACTACACTGGGGAGCAGAGGCAATGAAGCCAGGAAAGTAGTTAATTCGTTATACAACCAGCCAATGACCGATGCCACCAGGATCGGTGAAATAACCGGGAAATCGAAAGCCACGAGTTATAAACTGCTGGAAGAATTGGAAAAACTGGGGATATTGAAAGAGATCACAGGTGCTCAGCGGAACAAAATTTACGCGTTTCATGAATACCTTGAACTCTTTAAATGATAACCCGGATTGTACAGCGATTATTGAAGAGTACAACAACCCGACCTGGCCGGCGACAGCGATGAACGCTACGACGGCAACGGAGATCAGGTCACCCGATATTCCGGAGGAATGCTCCACACCTCATTCAACGCCAATAGACAAGGAATTAGTCCAATGACCACTTCCAAACAGGCCTTATGGAAACCGAATATCCATTTTCTTCCCTGGAAAACTCCTGGTCCCATGTCAAGATCAGCAGGTCATTACAAAAAAGCTCTTTCGCCGCTGTGGCCAAAGCGCTCATTTCCCGTTTAAATGTTCTGGGGTCCGAAAGGTCGAAGCATACCTGCACCAATTGGACAATCTGATGTCCCTTTCTGCATAAAAAGTCAACCTCCTTGTCGTTATTTGTCCGGTAATAAAACAGGTCAAGTCCCAGCTTGAAATTCCGCCTGATTAATTCCACAAAGAGCAGGTTTTCCGATAATCGGCCCTGTTTTGAGATAATTGATGAGTCCCGATGTGAGAAAGTCAGCAGGAATCCTGGGGGAAAGGCGCGGCTGATAGGGTATGCCTGCCAACATTTCCTTTTCCTCTTTTTGCTGCAAAATAACATTTCTAACCATTTATAGGAGCTTATACTGGATAAATTCAGGATATTTTATCCAGTATAAAAATTTATTGAACATTTTATCGCTCTCTTCGTCTCCTTTGAACTTTAGAAAGAGCTTGCCTAACGGAAGGATTTCCCTGATGGGTAGTTGTAGTGATAGGCGGTGCCCTCCAGCGTTCGGATCCAGGTGTTGAAGCTGCGCTCCCCCTCGCGGAGTTCAATGATCCTCGAACCCCGGTCAATGGAGCCATAGCTGCTGAATCCTGTCTTCTGTCCGTACGCCAGGGCGATCCCTTTATGAATCCCGATGTAGTTGTTGTCATGGTCGTGCCCCACAAACACACCCATCACGTCCTTCATCTCTACAAAGGCGGCCAGCATGCCGGTGTTGATCTTCGGACTGCACTCCTCTTCCTTTTTTATGCCCATGGTTTGCTCTTTTCCGGGAATTTCTTTGTATTCGGGCAGTGGGATATGGAAAAATGCCAGGGCGGGATAGGGGGTTCCGCTGTTCAGGATCGTCATTTTGAGGCTTTGTTCCCGGTACCAGGCAATCTGGTCGAATTTGATCCAGCCATAGGTACTGATTTTCTCATCACCCCCATAACTGTTGGAGTCGAGGAAGTAGAGCAGGGCGGCCGTACTGCCGGGGGAGGCAGGGGAAATAGCAGAGGCTGCTTTGCCGGAGGTTACTGAGAGGTCGGACGAGTCATTGGAGGCTGACGAAGAAGAGGCAGACGCAGAGGAGGCGATGGCTGTGGCAAGGGTAGAGGAAGTGGAAGAAGACGAAGAGGAAGGGGACAAGCTGGTGCCCGCAGTGCCGGAGGTGTCAGACGACAAGGAAGTAGCCGCAGCGCCGGAGGATGCGGAAGTGGAGGATTTCGCAGTATTTGACGCAGCAGACCGGATTCCGATTATGTAATTCCCCACCCCGGAAATTGATTCAGGGCCTTTGCTTCCCACAAACCCGCCAATGGTTTCGAGGAAGTCAAAAATCCGGTCTCTCGACCATTCCGACTCATCGTCATGATTTCCCATCACCACCGCAAATGGGATCCCCGCTTCCGTGAAGAGCGCCGTGACTGCTTTCCACCCTTCTTCGGAAGGTTGTATGACGATGTCACCCGTCAGCACAGCCAGATCAGGTCGTTCCTCTTTCAGAACATGCCTGATCAGCCGGGAGGCATCGGCACATTTTTCAAGGGAGTCGTTTTCCCAGTGGATATCGGTAAACTGGGCAATTTTAAACTTTCCTTCGTCATTGAAGCGCAGTGTGAAAGAATCAGGTTGGTGAACGGTCGCAGACCGCTTAAGCATGCATCCTGTAGTCAAAAACAGCGTCATGCACAGGACCGTCCACAAAACGAACAGGATGGAATATGATTTGTGTTGCATAATTATTCAGGAAACTCTGAGCCGTTTTATTTGGTCTTAAAAGTAACAAAATTGGTTGATTGTGGCATGGAACAACGGCAGTGTGATTTTTTCCTGTCTAACTTTATTAACCGGTTAAAACATTTCGCTAATATTGCGTATTGGAACTCCCCGCAGCAGAGCAGCGGGGAAACGAATCCCGGAAAACCGGGATGAGTTCGACGGGTTACATTACCGGATCAGCTATAAGCTGAGACCTGGCCATGATGTTTACCTGGCACAAAGAATGGATGTAGTCAATCCGATTCCGTAGAGGACTTCTCTATTGTCTCGCCGGAATTCACGGAAAACAAATAAAATTACCAACCTATGAAGAAGTTTTTGTTACTCTCCCTGGTTCTGTTGTGTGCCGTAACCACAAATGCAAGAAAAGAGGGCGGCTGGGAGAAGCTGTTCAACGGAAAAGACCTCAAAGGCTGGAAACAGCTCAACGGAACAGCAAAATACGAAGTGGTCAGAGGCGAGATTGTGGGCACCACCGTTTTTGGCACCCCCAACTCTTTCCTGGTCACCGAAAAGGAATACGGAGATTTCATCCTGGAGCTTGACCTGCTGGTTGGGTCGGACATGAATTCGGGCATCCAGTTCCGGAGTGAAAGCAAAGCCGACTACCTCGATGGAAGGGTGCACGGCTACCAGTGCGAGGTGGATCCTTCGCCGAGGGCCTGGTCGGGGGGCATCTACGACGAAGCCCGCCGGGGATGGCTCTACACCAACGACCTCAACCCAGCATCTAAAACAGCATTCAAAGCAGGCGGCTGGAACCATTTCAGAATCGAGTGCATCGGAAACAGCATCCGCACCTGGCTGAACGGCATCCCGGTAGCCTGGGTCATAGACGACATGACCCCACAAGGGTTTATCGCCCTCCAGGTCCATGCCATAAACACCAAAGAAGAGGAAGGCCGGAAAATCAGATGGAAAAACATCCGCATCAAAACCCGCAATCTGCAGCCGGCACCCTTCGACGACATCACCGTGGTCAACCTGATCCCCAACAACCTCAGTGAACCTGAGAAAAAACAAGGCTTCCGGCTCCTCTTCGACGGGAAAACGTCCAACGGATGGAATCGCGCCAACGGAGGAGCCTTTCCTGAAAAGGGGTGGACCGTAGACAACGGCAGTCTGGTGGTCCTCTCTTCCGCGGTAGAGAAACAACGGGGCGGTGACATCGTCACCAACCAAAAATTCAGGGCTTTCGAGCTAAAATTCGACTTCAACCTCGCCCCGGGGGCCAACAGCGGCATAAAATACGGCACCGGCAACAACGGACCCTCGATAGGACTGGAATACCAGATCCTCGATGATGAACGCCATCCCGATGCCAAAATGGGAGTCGTCGGAAACCGGACACTCGCATCCCTCTACGACCTCATCCCGGCCGAAAAGGAAGCCCGCTTTGTCAACAAACCCGGGGAATGGAACCGCGGCACCATCGTCCTCCGCCCTGACAACCGCGTTGAACACTGGCTCAACGGCCGCAAAGTGGTGGAATACACCCGCGGCAACAACATCTACCGCGCCCTGGTGGCCCGCAGCAAATATGTCGAATTCGAAAACTTCGGCATGACCCCCGAAACCCCCATCCTCCTCCAGGACCACGGCGACCACGTCATGTTCCGCAGCATCAAAATCAGGGAACTCTGACAGCGTTCACCCTTCCGGTGAGCGGAAAGACAGAAGTTCCTTACCGGTCGGACGGAACACCGGGAAGCCGGCAATCGGGTTAAGGAGAAACAGAAAGCTGGTAACCGGTTTAAGGAGCAGCCGGAAGTTGGTAGCCAGTTTAAGAGCCAGCCGAAAGTTGGCAGCTGGTTTAAGAGGCAGCTGGAATCCAGTATCCAGGTTAAGGGACCAGAGAAAGCTGGCACCTGGTCTGACAAAGCCGCCGAAAGAATGTATCTGTGCTGTGAGATTACCCCTATGGGAATACAGTGATGACTTTCCTGCCTCTGTAGTCTATTACTTTGTCGAACCCTCCGGTTGTATCAACCCTGGCTTTTTTATTCCGGGATGCCAGCCTGATGTTGAATTTCCGTTCAGCCTGCATTCCGGGAAATGATCCTTTGCGGTCATCTATGGTCAGGGTTTTGTTTTCATCATCCCAGATGAAAGAAATGGTAGTATAAATCCCCTTTTCGTAGTTGAAGTTGTCTCCTTCGTCTTCATAAAGGGTAAACTCACCGTTTGCACCTTCGTAAATCCTTATTTCAAGGGGTTCCTTTTCCTTTTCTCCTGCATATTGAACGATGGGCCCCATGGGAACGATGGATCCGGCTTTCACAAACAACGGAATTTTATCAAGCGGCGCATTGGCCCTGATGGTTTGGCCGCCCCGGAAAACCGAACCGGTCCAGAAGTCATACCACAATGGAAATTCCGGCAAACGGACATCCCTTTGTGTTGCGCCTGCTTCGGTAACGGGTGCTACCAGAAATGCTTTCCCGAACATATATTCATACGGCTGCTTCACGCTGGCGGTATCGCCGCCAAAATCCATAACCAGGGGACGCATCATGGTCGAACCCTTGTGGGTCACCTGCCACGCTTCGGAGTAAATATATGGCAGAAGGCGGTAGCGGAGATGCAGCATTTTACGCATGTTGCTCTCCGTCTTTTCACCGAATTTCCAGGGTTCGGTTTCACTCTGGTATCCGTGCATCCGGAAAATAGGATTGAAAGCCCCCCATTGGAACCACCGGGTTAACAGTTCGTGATATTTCTCATCGGTGTACTGCACCCTCCCCGGACGGAAAAATCCCCCGATGTCGGTGGTCCAGTAGGGAAACCCGCTCAAAGAAAAGTTTAACCCGGCGACAATCTGACGACGGTAGGCATCCCAGTTGCCGCCGATGTCGCCCGACCAGTTGATGACGCCATAACGCTGCTGTCCTGAAAATGCGGAACGGGTCAGAATGCAAACCCGTTTGTCATCTGTCGCCTCCCGCTGGCCTTCGTACACGGCCCGGCTCACCAGCAGAGGATAGGTCAACCGGTAGAAATCGCCCAGTCCGATATGAGTTCTTTCACCCTTCAACGCATCGTTCTCAGGTTCAACGGCATCCATCCACCACGAATCGACACCATGGTCGAACATATTCTCTTTCAAAGTATTCCAGTATTCTTTCCGGGTTTCCGGATTGAAATAATCCAGCCATTTGGTTCCGGGGATGAAGCGATCTTTTAAAACATAGGCTTTTCCAATTTCAGAGTTTTTATCGGGATTCGACCAGATGGAGATGTTGAAACGGGCGTTCAAATCATGCAGTTCTTGAATGAACTCCGACGGGTTGGGGTAATTCTTTTCATCGAACTGAGGAACGCCCCACCCTTTGCTGCCCCAGTATTGCCAGTCCTGCACAATCACATCCATGGGAAGTTCCCGTTTGCGAAACTCCCTTACAGTTTCCGTCAGATGGCTTGCCGAAGTGTAACGCTCCCGGCATTGCCAGTACCCGAAAGCCCATTTGGGAAATAGGGGGGCATGGCCGGTCAGCGTCCGGTAGGTGGCGATGACTTCGTCGGCTGACCCGGCAAATACCACATAATCGATCATCCTGGCATTCGGAGAGCGGAATGTGGTGAATTGATCGGTCAGCTTCCAGGACAAGGCAGGTTGGTTATCGGATTTACAGACCAACTGCACCTCATGTTTCCCGGGTTTCAGGTGAACCAAAGTCCCGGCACAGGGAGGCAGCCACATGTTGCTCTGATCAAGAACAGGATGACCGTCAACGACAACGTAATGCCGGTTGCCCATGCCGCCCAGATCAAGAAAGAGCGAATAGTCGCCCTCAACGGGAACTGAAAATGTACCCCGATAAAACGACTGGTTCTGCAATACTTTTTGTGTTCCGGCAGTAGTGGTCACTTCGGCTGCCACATCGCCGCCCTCCTCCCGGCCCTGCTTTGTGAGCGTCACAAAATTTCCGGCCGGATTGAAATCAGTTAATCCGTACTGATGCCACAAGAGGCCATACCCCTTGCCGGAATATATAAAAGGGATGGCGATCTGGCTGTTGACCTGGGTCAACCTGCGGCTTATTCCCCTGATGTTGAAATACCCGTCCTGAAACTGACCCAGCCCGAAAATCGACTCGTCGCCGGGAGAATCAAAAGCCTGCTCAACAAAATAACAGCGTTCGCCCATGACCGAATCAGGCCTTAACAGTCGCGATCCCGGTTTCTCACGCAGGAGAACCTTTCCCGTACGATCGATAAAGGTGAGATGACCGGTGGTCCGGTTCACCTCAACGACCATGTTCTCAAGCAAAACCCTGATCGTTTTTCCCGATTCGACAACCTCATACCCGGGAACATCGTATCCTTCGGTGAATACAAACTCAGGGACGGCGGGTTCTCTTTCTACAAAAAATTTGATCCTGACGGCGTTACCGGCCATGGGACAGATAGAAAGGGTCCCGTCAGCCGTTTTGACCGTGACGCTCTCTTTTCCCTTTCCGGAAACCGGGAGGGGCGATTGCCGGCAACACAGAAGACTGAGAGTGATAGCGAGTAAACAGAATGGTTTCATCTGTTTAAATTATTTAGTTACTATGGTGAAATCCGTGAAACAGATGTAATATCCATGTGGTTATTTTTGCGGCTGTTGTCCGTTTCAGCAGTCGCAAAGAATAGTTTCGCAATTTCATACCGGTTGGTGCATAAATGATGCATGGATATTTCATTTTTCCTTTTTTATGTGGTTCATATTCACCCGTTCTGCGCGAATGAAACATCCCGACCCGCGGCAGAGCCAACAGGAAACGAATCCCGGAAAACCGGAATGAGTTCGACGGGTTACATCACCAGATCAGCTATAAGCTGAGACCTGGCCATGATGCTTACCTGGCACAAAGAACGGATGTATTCAATACGATTCCATAGAGGATCTCTCTATTGTCTCGCCAGAATTTATTGAAAATGATTATCGTCACATAACCCGCACCGGGAATTTCGGATGACAATATTAGCAATTCATCCGGAATGGTGCAACAGCAAAGAGAACTGATCGGGTCAATGCACTCGCCGGAATTCAGTTGCCTACCGGAAAAAACAGTACGTTTCTCCAAGAAATTTGAAAATCCTGATTTTTTTATCACTTTTGGTAATTGGTAATTTGTACCATTTAAAATGGCAGACACTTAAACACCTTGAGGAACAAGAATGCCCGACAAGAGGAACAACATATTGAAATCCACGGCTGTAGGCCCGGTGATGAATCCGGTCCTGTCGCCGGTGGTGAAACTGCTGTTGTTCTGGTGCGTTATCCTGCTCTTTCCGGCCCACGTTTCTGCCGTTCAGTTCAATAGCGTAAACACGTTATACGGCATCTCCGTCAGGGTGACCAACTCCATTTGCCAGGACGATAAAGGCTTCATCTGGGCCTCCTCAAAAACCGGAATCATGAGGCTGACCGAAGATGATTACCGCATTTATCAGCTTCCAGAAGAAACACAAGGGGTGCTCATGGTATGGCTGACGTATGAGAGCTCCAGATTGACGGCCTACACAAATAACGGAAAGGTGTTCGGTTACAATCCTGTGAACGACCGTTTCGACCTCCTTTTAAATCTGAATAAGCTTCTCCCCAATGAAGAATTTGACGTTTACTCCCTTCGGGTAAATGCGAAAAATGATTACTGGATTGCCCTGGACATTGGATTGTACAGGTATCATGCCGGAAAACTGGAGAAGATAGAGACTGGCTTCCGGGAAAGGATCTCCCTGATGTGGCATGATCCCCAAAACCTGTTGGTCGCCGGCTGCGAAGGGATTATGAAAATCGACGTTGAGACCCTTCAATTCCAAACGGTTTACCGGAATAACGAAAAAGACCGCTTTTCCGTCTCATCCCTTTTCCTGGACAGGAAGCGGGATATCCTCTGGATGGGAACGCTGTCGAACGGATTGATGCAATACAATTTCAACACGAACCGGTTTTCCCGGATCCTGACGGGGGTGATTCCGAAACAACCCATCCTGGCCATCGTCGAGAATTCCGATTCCACACTTCTCGCGGGCATTGACGGACAAGGGCTCTGGGAACTGGATAAAACGGGCAACAGGGTCCTGAATGTCTATAAGGAAAGCGCCGACGATCCGGCGTCGTTACCTGGAAACGGGGTCTACGCCATTTTTTACGAACCCGGAAAACGGGTGTGGGTGGGAACCATTTCAGGAGGAGTGTCGTTTTATGATGTCTCTTCACCCGTCGTCACCCAAATCGTCCATCACCCCAACAATGTCAACTCATTGGTAAATAACGATGTCAATGGCATCCTGGAAGACAGTGACGGAAAGATCTGGTTCGCCACCAACAATGGCATCGGGATCTGGGATCCAGAAAAAGAGCTCTGGAAGGCCCTTTTCAATAATAATATGAAACAGGCGCAGGTTTTCCTCGCCTTGTGCGAGGACCACAAGGGAAGAATCTGGGCAGGAAGCTATTCTTCGGGAGTTTACCTCCTAGACAGAAAAACGGGAAGGGAAATTGCCCGGTACGGGAAAGGTCTCCCGGGATCGCCCGCGATCAGCAATTTCATCTTCGACATTTTCGAAGACGACGAACACAACCTCTGGATTGGCGGCATCAACGGACAGTATGCCTGCTTCGACATCCGGAAAAACACCTTCACCACCTATCCCGATGAACCGGTGAGTTCTTTCGCCCAACTCTCGCCCTCACAGATTCTGGTGGGCCACAGCTATGGCCTCTCCCTTCTGAACAAACAGGACGGAAGCATAAAAAAATTGCTGACGGATTTGGTGGTACAAGACCTCCTGATAAGAGGCGATAAAATATGGATATGCACCAGCGGGGAAGGAGTGGTGGAGTATGACCCCAAAACAGGAGATACCCGGAAGTACACCACGAAGTCGGGGTTGCCTTCCGACTTCGTCAATTGCTTCATCGAGGCGGGGAACTACCTGTGGCTGGGCACCGAAAGCGGGTTGTGCCGCTTTGATCCCGAAGAAAAAACCGCCCTTACCTTCTCGTCGCTATCCCCGCAATCCTCCATATCCTACAACAAAGGGGCGGTGACAGCCCTGAAAAACGGAAAACTGGCATGGGGAACCAGCCGGGGCGCCCTGTTCTTCACCCCCGATTCCCTCAACGAAAACATCGCCCGGGGAAAAATCTATTTTCAGGATTTTACCGTGGCAGGCCGCACCATACGCGATTCCTCAGTCTTCAACCTCAGGGTACCCGTTGACCAACTCGAAAACATCGACCTGAAATATTTCCAGAATTCCTTAAGCGTTGAACTGATCCCACTTCTGGTATCTCAGGGAGCTAAATTTTCATGGAAACTCGACGGCTTTGACAACGACTGGTCAACACCTTCGGGAAACCGCATCATTACCTATACCAATATTCCCAGCGGGAAATTCACCCTTCAGGTGAAACTGTACGACGGTTCTCTCTTGCGGCTTCTGGACCAACGGTCTATCCAAATCAGGGTGATCCCGCCCTTCTGGAAAAAATCATGGTTTATCATTTTGGTCATCCTCACCGCTGCCGGTATTGTGACCATGCTGCTCCTTTACTACATTCACAACCTGAAACAAAAACACACTGAAGAGAAGGTTCGTTTTTTTACCCATACCGCCCATGAAATCAGGACCGCCCTCACCCTGATTAAGGCTCCTGTAGAAGAACTGGCTCAGGAGAAAAATCTGTCGGAAAAGGGAAGAAATCACCTGCAAATCGCCGTTAACCAAGCCCGGCAACTCTCTTCGGTCATCACCCAGCTGATGGATTTTCAAAAAGTGGATGTCGGCAGGGAGATCGTTTCCCTGACCATGACCGATGTGGTCAAACTGATAACCCAAAGAAAACTGATGGTCGAATCACTGGCTGGAACAAAAGGTGTGAAAATCCATGTTTCCGCCTCTCCTGAAAGTTACGTCACTGCCGTCGATGAGTCCAAAATGGAAAAAGTCATCGATAACCTGATTTCGAATGCCGTCAAATATTCTCATAACGACGGAGAGGTCTTCATGGAATTCAGGGGAGAGAAAAACAGGTGGTCTCTTACCGTCAGAGACAACGGAATCGGCATCGGCAAAAAGGACCAGCGGAAGCTTTTCAGAGAGTTTCACCGTGGCGAAAATGCCATCAACGCAAAAATCGTGGGTTCGGGAATCGGGCTTCTGATGGTAAAAAATTATGTTTCCATTCTCGGAGGCACCATTTCGGTCGAAAGCCAGGAAAATGAAGGTTGCCTCTTTAAAATTGTGATTCCGTACAGGCAGGTGGACGTCAAAGAACAAATTCCCGCTTCTGCAGAAACCTATCCCCTCCCCGATGGCGCCAGTGACCTTTCGGCGGCAGCGGAAAGCCCCCACGAAACCACCAGCATGAAAAAGCTCACCATTCTGATCGTGGAAGACAACGACGAACTGCGCAATTATATGGCGGATAAAATCGGGGAGGAGTTTTCCACTTGCGTTGCCAGGGACGGAGAAGAGGCATGGCAGCTGATTGTGTCCCAGTCGCCCGATCTCATCGTTTCCGATGTGATGATGCCTCGCAAAGATGGCTTTGAACTGTGCCGGCAGATAAAATCGACCAACGAAACCGCCCATATCCCTGTAATCCTGCTCACCGCCCTGACCGATCGGGCCCAGCAGCTACAGGGACTGGGGTTGGGAGCCGATGACTACTTCACCAAACCCTTCGATTTCAACCTGCTGCTACAGAAATTCAGAACCATCATCCGCAATCGCGAAACAGTGCGCGAAAAAGCTATGCGAATGCTGAACAACAACACTCAGGAACAGCTGTTTGCAAACGAAATCAACGATAATTTTGTCAAAAGACTGGTGGCAGTAGCCTGGACAAACATCGCCAATCCAGGTTTCGGAAAAGATGAGTTTGCCTCTGAAATGAACGTAAGCGCCTCCCTTTTGTATAAAAAAACCAAATCACTCACCGGCCAATCCCCTACCGAGTTAATAAAAACCATCAGGCTCCGTCATGCCTACGACCTGCTGAAAACACGCCAACACACCGTGACCGAGGTCAGCGAATTGTGCGGTTTCAGCAGCGTGAGCTATTTCTGTACGGCATTTAAAAACTTCTACGGAAAATCAACCACTGACCTGTTCGGGTAATCCCTACTTTGTGCAGGAAGCCCTTTCGTATTGACCTGAGGGATGACAAAAATTAGGATAAACGGCTTTTTTATCTAAAATCAGATATCAAATACCTGAAATCGAAAACATATAAACTCAAGTCAGGAATAATTTTGTGTCAAAAGACTTAAACCTTTTAATCTATGAAACAAAATCGATTAATGAAGGTGGCGCTATTGGCGCTACCCATGTTGTTTTTCTCGTTCTTTAGCTATGCGCAATTACTAACCGTAAATGGTTCTGTTAAGGATGAGAATGGTTCTCCCATGCCCGGAGTAACTGTGATTGTAACAGGAACTACGCAGGGTACGATTACCGACGCAAATGGTCTTTACGCGATCAATGTCGAAGGTGCGAACAAATCTTTGACTTTTTCATTTGTGGGAATGGAAACGCAGGTCATTGAAGTTGCCGGACGCCGGAATATCAACGTGGTAATGACTACTGTCGTTTCTGACCTGAGTGAAGTCGTTGTGGTAGGTTACGGTACCGTAAAAAAGAGTGACGTTACCGGTGCTATTTCATCAGTGCGCGCGGAATCCCTCCGGAATCTGGCCACCAGTGATGCAGCCGCTGCCCTTCAGGGGAAGGCTTCCGGAGTTCAGGTTCTGAGCAATTCCGGTGCTCCCGGGCAGGCGGCCACCATCCGCGTGCGCGGATACTCTTCAAACTCGGGCAACATCGGCCCCCTCCTGATTGTAGACGGTCTCAAGGTTGATAACATCCAGTATCTTGACCCGTCTATGATTGAATCCGTTGAAATATTAAAGGATGCCGCTTCGGCCGCTATTTATGGTGCCCAGGCAGGCAACGGAGTCATTCTCATCACTACAAAATCGGGAGTAAAAGGTGCTTCCAGCATTTCTTATGATCTGAAGTACACCGGCCAAAGCCTTGCCAGAAAACCGGAAATTTTCGGAGCCGCAGATTTTATCGAATACAAGAAGATGTCAGGTCTTCCTATCGAAAACCAGTTGACAGCAAACAATTATGACGGAACCGACACCGATTGGTTTGATGTGGTGTTCGAACCTTCCTGGAGCCCGCAGCATACTCTTACATTCCAGGGCGGAAATAACCAGGGACATTTTTTCACCTCCATCAATTATGTGAATAATGACGGAATGGTTAAAGGCGACAAGGATGTTTACAAACGTCTTACTGCTCAACTTAATGCTGATTACAATGTTAAAGAATGGTTACAGGTAGGTACCAACAACTCCATCGAACATTGGTCAACACAATCGGTCAGTCAGATGTCGCAGTACGGTTCAGTAATGAACTCCGTGATGACCCTTGATCCGCTGACCCCTGTTTATTATGCCACGCCCGATCAGTTCTCCGCAGCCATGAAGCAGGCTTATGATGCAGGCAGGCCTATTCTTAAAGATCCTTCCAATGGTCTCTACTATGCTACCTCAAAGTATATTACCGACGACAGCGGAAACCCGCTGCTTCAAAGAGACCGGGTAGACCGGGAAAATAAAGGAATCAACCTTCGCGGCGTAATCTATGGAAACCTCAAGCCTGTGAAAGGACTGGTAGTGACCTCCCGTTTCGGCTACAGGGTGGGACAAAACAACGTTCACAGTTACAACACCCCCTATTTTGCTACACCGCAGGCATCGTCATATGATTACAACATCTCGGCAAATGCAAATACCAACTTCTATTACCAATGGGAAAACTTTGCCAACTATAATCTTAACATCGATAAGCATGACTTCACAGCCATGGCCGGGATGTCTTACACCGAAAATAATACCGATAACGTCTCTGCCAGTGCTTCCGGTCCCGATATCCTGACAGGATACGCACCGAACTTCCGCTATCTTGATTATGTAAAAAGTAATGTGGTAGACGGTAGCGAAAAGACGATCAAGAGTTTCAACAATTCGCCCGGCAAATCAACGCAAATCTCATATTTCGGACGTTTGATCTATACGTTTGCCAACAAGTACACCATCCAGGGTAATTTCCGTGCCGATGCATTCGACTCTTCCAAATTGTCAGAAAAAAAGCGTTGGGGCTACTTCCCCTCTTTTTCTGCTGGCTGGACCATCAGTAACGAAAGTTTCTTTGCGGGTATCGCCGACGTGATTCCAATCACTTTCATGAGACTTCGTGGTTCATGGGGACAAAATGGAAATATCAATGTACTGAACAATTATCCGTATAGCACAAGCATCGCATACAACAGCGCATGGTATCAATATGGAGTCGATAATGGTGCTCCCACTTATGGTTCTGCACCTTCGGGCCTTGCTAATCCCGATCTCAAATGGGAAACCTCCGAACAGCTGGACTTTGGTATTGACATGAGATTCCTGAATGAAAGACTCTCTTTATCTCCTGGTTACTTTAACAAAAAGACCAATGACCTTCTTGTGACCATCAACCCTGTTCCGGAAATTGGTGTTTCCAGTACCGTTGTCAACGCAGGTTCTGTTCTTAACCGCGGCTTCGAATTAGAAGCCGGCTGGAAGGATAAGATCGGTAATGATTTCAGCTACGCCATCAACGCGAACTTCTCTACGCTGCACAATGAGGTTACTTATCTCGATCCCGCCATTTCGCGCCTTACCGGTTCCACCGGCGGTGTTGACGGAACCAACAACCCGATTCACTCGGCATTCGAGGTCGGTCAACCCATTTGGTATTTCAGAGGTTATGTGTACGAAGGTGTTGACGCTGAAACCGGTGCCGCGAAACTCAAAGATTTGCCTTCTCCTGCAACCGGAAAACCAGATGGCGTTATATCCGATGCTGACATGACCTATATAGGAAAAGCAATTCCCGATTACACTTACGGCATTAACCTGAACTTCGCTTATAAGGGAGTGGACCTGAACATATTTGGTAACGGCGTAGGAGGCAATGATATCTTCACTGTGTTTTACCGCGCTGATACTCCTATGCGTAACTCTCTGAAGTATTATTATGACAATGCCTGGACGCCAACAAACAAAGGCGCTTCTATGCCTGATCCCAAGGCTGTGTCTTCTGACTGGCATTTCTGGGGATCTTCGGCTTCTATGTTCAGCGGAGCATACTTTAAGATTAAACAGATACAGTTGGGATACACCATTCCTGCTTCGATTACCCAAAAGGTGCTTATCAACAGGCTGAGATGTTATGTATCGTTGGATGACTACATTACCTTCACTAAATACCCGGGAGCTGATCCTGAAACAGCAACTGCTTCCAACAACAGCGCTTCGGCAGCAGGTTATGATAATGGAACATATCCTCAATCGAAGAAGGTTATTTTCGGCTTAAATATTACATTCTAATAAAATTCTTAGACATATGAAAAAGAATAAATATATCCTGCCCTTGCTACTCGTGTTGTTATTCACTGCATGTAGTGAGGAGAAGCTCGATATTCCGCAGAAGGGCGTTATTAGCGTAGATTCGTTTTACAAAACCGATGCAGACGCAGAGTCCGCTCTTGTCGCCATGTATGCTCATTTCGCCACACAAATCGCGAGTTATGACGGTGCCTATATCTATGTTCCTCTCAACATACTTTTTAACTACCCCGCTGACAATATTCTCGCAGCAGGAGAATTTTACGGAGACAATGATATGGTAGCCGCCATCAATGAGTTCCGTTTTGACACCCAAAGTCCGGTTGTCCAACTTGCCTACAATCATTTCTATTACGTTATCTATCGCGCAAACCTTATTATCGATAATTTCAAATACGGGGAAAGTGCAGTCAAAGACCGTTGTATTTCGGAAGCAAGGGTGATGCGCGCATGGTGTCATATGATGGCTGCAATGGCCTGGGGCAACCCTCCTCTTGTTGACCACATCCTTTCCGGCACTGACAAACCGACAAACTATGCCGATGGGCATGAGGCTCTTCTTCAGTGGTGTGCCAATGAATGCGCTGATGCTGTCAAATATCTCGACGAACGCAAAAGTAAGGATGATAAGGATGGCGCTGTTAAAATCACCAAGGGTTTTGCCTGGACAGTCCAGGGAAAGGCCCTCATGTACAAAGGGGACTATGCCAATGCAAAAACAGCCTTTAAAAACATAATCTCTTCAAACAAATATGACCTTGTTCCCGGTGAAGAATGGGCCGATATTTTCCATATTGATGGTGACGGTTCCGAAGAGAAAATTTTCGAGTCGAATATCGCTGAAAATGCCGCCATCGGTGACTGGGGCGGAAAAATCCAACGCTCTACCTGGATGGAAATGAACATTTGGGGATGGAGAACTTCCCGTCTCGCAGCACAACCAAAATATATGGCTGCTCAGGGATGGGGCGGTTTGGCCATTGAACAAAACTTCGCCAATGAGTTCGCGGCAAATGATGGAGATTCTTATCGCCGTAAAGCCACCATGCTCACCTATGAGGAGTTTATTACCGAACTGGAATGGCCCAGCGATAACGGAGACATCAACAGCATGACAAAAGAACAGAAGCTCGCTGACAAAAACAGAGGAATCTCAAATATCGATGGCCTTTACGGGCAGAGCAGTTACCTTCAGAAAAAGCATATTGCAACGCCTAAAGATGTGCTGCATACTTTTTCGTATAGGTATAACAACTTCATAGTGGCAAGATATGCCGATGTCCTTCTTCTGTATGCCGAGGCTTGCGCCCAAACAAGCGATGGCGATGGTCTTCAGTATCTCCGGAAGGTTCAGCAACGTGCAGGATCTAAACATGTCAGTTCCGCATTGACTTTGGATGAAGTCAAGAAAGAAAGAAACTATGAGCTGTGGTGTGAAGGTGCACGATGGATTGATATGAAACGTTGGGGTGAATTTGAAAAAGCGAAGAATGCAGGAAAAAATATTCCTTCCCTTAAAGATGCATTCTTTACTAAAAACGAGGCTGCCCACAGAGGATATGTTGAATTTTCAAAGCCTAACGAAGGTAAACAAACTGGCTACGTGGCAGGGAAACACGACTGGTTCCCCTATCCTTTCAGTGTGACTTCCATTAATCCTAACCTGGTTCAAAATCCGGGATGGGAATAGATCGTCAGGAAACAATTCGGTATTGTAAAAGCCGATTCCCGTTAATTCGGGGATCGGCTTTATATACTCATATACTTTCCTTTCCCCTGCATCAGTGAATTATCATTATCTTTAAACAATTAAAATCATTATACCTATGAAAAATTACGTAATCATGATTCTGCTGCTCGCCGTCACTGCCTGGACGGTGGTAGCGCAGGACACCCCGCCGGCGGTGGTGGAAGATTTCAAACCCTCCGTGATCAATCAGCCCGGCAAGCAATTCCCTCAGGTCAATTCCGAGGGAAGGGTGCGTGCACAAATTTCAGCACCTGAAGCACACAGGGTACAGCTTGACATCAGTGCCGTGAAATACGACCTGGTGAAGGATGACAAAGGGGTTTGGACCGGTGAATCGGCTCCCCAGGATGAGGGATTCCATTATTATCAGCTCTGGGTTGACGGTGCTGCGGTGCCCGATCCGGGAAGTCTTTACTTTTACGGCGCCAGTCGCTGGGGAAGCGGTGTTGAAATTCCGGCAAAAGACCAGGATTTCTATGCCATGAAGGATGTACCCCACGGCCAGGTCCGCGAAATCCACTATTTTGGAAAGAGCAGCAACTCCATGCGGCGTTGTTTTGTCTATACGCCTCCCGGATATGACCAAAATCTGAACACCCGCTATCCGGTGCTCTACCTTCAGCACGGAGGGGGCGAGGATGAGACCGGCTGGTCGAATCAGGGGCGCGCCAACCTGATCATGGACAACCTGATCGCCGAAGGAAAAGCCACGCCCTTCATCATCGTCATGGACAACGGCAGCTGGGCAATGCCCCGGATGGAACGGCCGGCCCAACAAGCCGCCCCCCCGCAAGGCGAACGTCCCCGCCAGGGTGAACGCCCTGCCGGATTCAGGTCAATGGCAGGTTTTGCCGAAGGATTCAGCAAAACCCTCCTCGAAGATATCATCCCCATGATCGATGCCAACTTCCGTACGCTGGCCGATCAACCTCACCGCGCCATGGCCGGACTCTCCATGGGAGGCATGCAAACCCGTGCTATCACTCTGGCCAATCCTGAGGTTTTCTCCCATGTCGGCATGTTCAGCGGCGGAAGTTACAGCCTTGAAGATGTCAACAATGCCCCCGGTTTCAAGGAAAAAATAAAATTCCTCTTCGTCAGCTTCGGAAGCCGCGAACTCGAAAATCGCAGAGCCGGTTTCGGCGGTGACCCCAGGGAAAATACCGAAGCTCTCAAAAATGCGGGCATGAACACCCATTTCTATGTCTCTCCCCAGACCGCCCACGAATGGCAGACCTGGAGACGCAGCCTGTACGAATTCGCACAACGGATATTCAAATAGTAAACAAAGCCTATGACCTTTCGCAATTCCCGCACCATAAAAATTACAGCCGCAGCAGTTGTCAGCCTCCTGATCTGTTTCACAGGCGTGGCGCAGGAAAATCTTTACATCAACACATTCCCCTCCGGCGATGTTACATTGCTGGAGGGGTTTTTTCAACATGCCCGGGATCTCAATATCCGCGTTCTGCTCGAATATGATACCGACCGCCTGATAGCCCCCTTCCGCAAGGAGGCGGGTCTTCCTGCAAAGGCCACCCTGTACCCCAACTGGGAAGGCCTCGACGGTCATGTCGGCGGCCATTACCTTTCGGCCCTGGCAATGAACTACGCTTCCACCGGCAATCGGGAATGCAAAAGACGTATGCTTTACATGATCAGGGAATTGAAGAGCTGCCAGGAAGCCAACGGCAGAAATAATCCTGACTGGGGAAAGGGATACGTGGGGGGTGCACCCAACAGCCAAAAGATCTGGAGTACCCTGCGGAAAGGGGACTTTACGGCTTACCGCGCAGCATGGGTCCCCTGGTACAACGTGCATAAACTGTATGCCGGACTGCGCGACGCCTGGCTGTTTACGGGAAACAGGGACGCCCGGGAGATTTTTCTGAAATTCTGCGACTGGGGCATCAACATCACTTCGGCACTTACCGACCGCCAGATGGAGTCGATGCTCGACACCGAATACGGCGGCATGAACGAAATTTTTGCCGACGCTTTCCTGATGACCGGGGATGAAAAATACCTGACAGCCGCAAAACGCTTCTCTCACCGCATGCTGCTCGACGCCATGGCTGAAGGCCGCGACAACCTCGACAACAAGCACGCCAACACCCAGGTGCCCAAAGTGGTCGGCTTTCAGCGCATTGCCGAACTGTCAGGTGATGAGCGGTATGCCAGGGCGGCCACCTTCTTCTGGGAGACCGTGACCGGTAAACGCTCCCTTGCCTTCGGCGGGAACAGCCGCAGGGAGCACTTTCCCAGCGTGACCTCGTGTACCGATTTTGTCGACGACGTGGAAGGACCCGAAACCTGCAACTCCTACAACATGCTGAAGCTCACCGAAGCGCTCTTCCGGGTCAGTCCCCAGGCACGCTATGCCGACTTCTACGAACGCACGATGTTCAACCACATCCTGTCCACCCAACACCCTGAACACGGAGGTTATGTCTATTTCACCCCGGCACGGCCCCGGCATTACCGGGTGTATTCAGCACCCAACCAGGCCATGTGGTGCTGCGTGGGCAGCGGTATGGAAAACCACAGCAAATACAACCAGTTTATCTATACCCGGCAGCACGATTCTCTCTTCGTCAACCTCTTTGTGCCCTCGGAACTCCGGTGGCGCGATAAAAAGGTGAAAATGGTGCAGGAAACCCGGTTCCCCGACGAGGAAACCACCACGCTCAAGGTGATCGGAGGAAAATCGAAATTCACCCTGATGGTCCGCTATCCTGGCTGGGTGAAGGAAGGGGCGCTGAAGATCCTGGTCAACGGGGAACACTTCGGTTATGATGCCCGCCCCGCCTCGTATGTGGGCATTGAAAGAACCTGGAGAAAAGGGGACCGTGTGGAGATTGTCCTGCCCATGCAAACTTCGGTGGAGCCCATGCCCAATGTTCCCAATTACATCGCCCTTATGCACGGTCCCATCCTGCTGGGGGCAAAAACAGGCAATGAAGATCTGAAAGGGTTGATGGCCGATGACGGACGCTGGTCCCATATCGCCGGCGGCGAAAGGCTCCCCGTAGACAAAGCCCCCATTATTATCGCCGACAGCCCCGGTGAGATTGCCCGAAAAATCATCACCGCAAAAGATAAACCCTTCACCTTCACCGCCCCGGAACTGAAGATGACCAACAACGCCCACCCGGAATTTCAGCCTTTTGCCCGGATCCACGATTCCCGGTACATGATCTACTGGATGTGGCTCACCCCTTCGCAGTACGTCTCCTACCTCGATTCCCTGGAAATTGAGGAGAAAAATAAGATGGAGCTTCAGAAAAGAACCGTGGATTTCGTGGCTCCCGGGGAACAGCAACCCGAAGCCGATCACCGGATGGAACGCGAGCGGTCCACCAGCGGAACGTTCCACGATCATTTCTGGCGCGACGCCCGCAACGAAGGGTTTTTCAGCTATCTCATGTCCACAGATTCGGAAACGGGCTTGAGCCTGATGGTCCGCTACTGGGGTGCCGAATGGGGAAACCGGAAATTTGACATTTTTATCGACGACGAAAAACTCCTCTCCGAGGACAATACCGGCCGATGGAACCTAAGCAGGTTTCAGGAGGTCCTCTATGACATTCCCGATGCCATGGTGCAAGGCAAATCCCACATCAGGGTGAAATTCCGGGCCTTACCCGGAAGCACCGCCGGCGCCGTCTATTATATCAGGCTCCTGAAAAAGCAATAACCCGGAGACCATCGGGTGGCCGATAAGGACGCTGGCGGCCGGGTCGCCTGTAAGTACACCGGGAACCGGATAACCGGTCACGATGCCAACGCCCCGGTCACCGGTCATAACAAGGCCGCCGGACTACCGGAAATAATCCCGGCGATCCGGCGGCCGTTTATTTTCACTTAGGGTTTTATTCCGCCGTTCACGATCCTGAAATAATCAAATGAGACATCCCAGGGAGTGGGCGGCTTGGTGGTGTCTGAATCGAACCAGAAGGTACTTTTCATGTACTGAGTAACCACCCCGTCACAAACAATCAATCCGGCTCTGACATCTTTCAGCAGCATATCGACACTCCCCAGCTTCTCAAAGGAGGCACCGTCGAGTGAATAATATCCCGTGTAAAGGCTCCCTTGTTTCGTCAGCCTGAGATACAGGGGCCGCTCGCCGGTGATCTCCTCGGTGAGGTTGAAAGAGCCCATCGATTTGACGATATCATTCTCCTCCATGATCAGGTCGATGGTGCCCGGCTGCATCCTGGCACCGGGAGCTCCTCCCCGTGAGGTCTTGATCACGGCCCTGAACATCAGCTTGATGAAATTATGGTCATCCTGGTAAGCCACGATCCCGCCATTCTCGGGTTGCATGGGAATCCTGGAGGCGGTCAGCTTCGTGTCAATGGTCCAGTCGTTGTTCGCACTCTGCAACAAAAGGTTGCGGGCGTTGTTCGTCCCCTCCGACACATCTCCCGGTTCGCTGGTGATGGAAAGAGACCCGGCAACTTTGGAGAGGCTCACCGCCGCAGGATTCTCCCTGATCCATTCCCACTGCGGACCCACGGAGACCTCGTTGAACTCATCACTCCCCGAAGCGACATCGAAATTGAGATAATAGCTGTTCTTTTCGAGAGTGATGTTGTCGATGAACTGAATGACGGCCGTCCCCGGAATCCCCCTGGCCTGTTCTATCTCCACCGAAATCCCCTCTCCCGCGACTGATGCCGCCACCTCGGGAATCTTGGCTTTGTTCTTCAGAAGGTAACTGTAAGCTTTTACCTCATTCAGAAAACCGGGAATCTTTTTCCCGTTCACAGTAACCGAGGCAGGGGTGAGATCGGGCATCACCTTCAACGGAAAACTGCCTGACAATGTTTTACCTTCTACGGTTACGTCGGCAAATACGGTAACTGCCCCGACTCCCGTGGCCTTCACCCTGCCGTCTTCACTGACGGTGACCACCGCGGGATTGTTGCTCCGGTAGGTCACCTTCGCCTTCGCGATATCATAAAAGCTATCGTCCGACATACAGGCGGTGACGCTGGTTTGCGTCTCCTCACCAGGCCGCAGCACCACAACGCCGGTTTCGGCGACCACCGTCGCCAGTTCAGGCCGGTAGACGCCGCGCATGACAGCTTCCACACTTCCCCGGATATCTTTGGAAGAAGAGCCTATCTCAAAAACATACCTGCCCGGGTCAAAGGTAATCCTTCCCTCTTTGGGATCCCAGAACCAGAGCTCTTCGCAATCGATGTCGACGGAAACCCTGCGGGTCTGTCCCTTCGGAATGGTGACCCTCTGAAAGCCCTTCAGCCTTTTGATGGGCCTTTCCAGGGAAGCACCACTATCGGGCGTCCTGACATAGACCTGTACCACCTCATCCCCGTCCATCTCTCCGGAATTTCTCACATCCACGGAAACGGTAACCTTGTCGTTGGGCGTGATCTCTTTCCTGCTGATGCTGAAATTGTCATATTCAAAGGTGGTATAAGACAAGCCGTATCCGAACTCATACGTAACCTCCTTATCATAGTACCAGTAGGTTCTCCCGTTGTGCCTCCCGCCCCGGAGGGTATAATCGTTGAATTCAGGAAGGTCTCTCACCGATTTATGCCAGGTGACGTTCAGTTTTCCTCCGGGATTTACTTCGCCAAAGAGGATTTTCGCCATGGCAGTGCCCTGTGCCTGGCCGTTGTATCCCGTCCAGATCATTCCGGGGATGTTTGGATTGTTTTTGAACGATTCCGCCTCTACCATTCCCATGGTTTGCATGACCACGATGGTATTCGGGTTCACCGCCGCCACAGCTTCTATGAGTTCATTCTGGTTGCCGGGAAGGGCCAGGGAGAAACGGTCCGACTCCTCCCTTCCGGTGTTCTGGTCGGTACCCACAAAGAGGAGGACCACATCGGCCGATGCGGCCATGTCGAGGGTTTCCTTGTCGGTGGCCGGCACCTCCGCTTCACGGTATACCAATACCAGGGTTTTGGGACCCGTGATGCCCAGGGTTTCGGTTTTGACGGAGAGCGTTGAAGACCTGCCAAAACCGCGGAGCCCAGCACCTCCCCGCGAGGAAGGAGGCATCACCCTGGCCGTGGCCAAGATATTGCCCGTCGCGGAACCTTCCCTCACTTCGAGGATACCGCCGTCACCGCTCACCGACACCTGAAACCTGATAGAATCGAGATGGGTAACGTCGATGTTGTTATAAGCGGTCCAGTCACCGTCCTTGATCCCCCGCATCGAAGCCTGTCCGAAGCGCGCCGACACAATGATGCCGTTTGCCGAAGCATTGAATTTCGCGGCATTGCGCTCTTCCGTACTCCCATCAGTATTGACGGTGGAAAAACTGGTCACGTTGAAGAAATCGGTCCTTCTTTCGGTATTTCCCGAAGAACGGGAAACCACTTCCGTTGTTAACCCATTCGCTTTAATAAACTCCTGAATTCCCTGAAGGGGTGAAATCCGCAATTCGGGTTCCACGGGACCGGAATAATCTCCCAGTTCCACTTTGTCGGCCTGGGGTCCCAGAACGGCGATTTTTCCCACATTTTTCAAATTGACGGGGAGTGCCATTTTTCCGGTGGAGGCCACCGTTGCGTTCTTTAAAAGCACCGGCGTTTTGACAGCCACTTCCACAGCCAGGTCGTTGTGTGAAGGATCGTTGATTATGGAGGGTTTTATACCTGCATAAGGGACCTTCCGGGGAGGATCAAATTCGCCCATCCGCATCCTGATGGTGAAAATGTTGACCAGCGCCTTGTCGATGGCTCCTATGGTGAGCAAACCCTTCTCCAGGGCTTTGAGGGCATTGCTCTGGTAAACGCCTCCGCAATCGGTGTCAACCCCTGCAAGAAGTCCCAGGGCCGTAGCTTCTTCATTGCTTTTGGCAAAGTTGTGACCCCGTACCATATCGTCGATAGCGCCGCAGTCCCCGGTGACATAACCATCCAGACCGTAGGTCTTCCGGGCGATGGTGTCGATAAGAAACTGGCTGGCCGATACCGGCACCCCGTTCACGGCATTGTACGCCGACATGATGGAAGGAAGATTGTAATCCCGGATGAGTGTCCGGTAGGGCGCCAGGTAATATTCCCGCATGTCCCGCTCATCCAGGCCGGAACTTCCGGAGTGGCGGTTAAATTCAGTATTGTTGGCCAGGTAGTGCTTTCCGCAGGGAACCGACTTCAGGTAAAGCGGGTCATCCCCCATCATCCCCTGGATGAACCCTTTCCCGATTTGCGATACCAGGAAGGGATCCTCGCCGAAAGTCTCGGCAGTTCGTCCCCACCTTGGATCACGGGCGGGTTCTACCACCGGCGACCAGTAGGTAAGCGTGAAAATGAGGTCGTGATTGAAACCCCTGGCCTCATCGGCCACTACCGAGGTCTCCCGCCTGATCAGTTCAGGGTCCCAGGTGGATCCCACGGCGACACTGTTGGGAAACGAGGTGGCCGTCATTCCGCTGTTGTTGTTGCGGCCCATTATCCCGTGGAGCGCCTCTCCCCACACATTGTAGCTCCCCACTCCCAGCCGCGGCACGGGAGCCATGGTATTGCCCAACAGGCTCTGCTTCTCTTCGGGGGTCATCCGTGAAACCAGGTCAGCGGCCCGCTCCCTGAAAGAATACGCCGTGTTGAGGTAAATCGGTTTTGTTGCTTTTTTGGATTCCGGCATCAGGGCCATCAATGCAAAGCAACTGATCATAATCAGGCTCAACCGGATTAGTTTTTTCATATGCGTTAATCTGGATTGGTAAATAAGCCGGGCTTATTTTGATTTTTTCAAATATATTTATAAACGACCGGAAAAAAGCAAAATTTCCCTGAAGTTTTGGATACTTTGTAAAAATTGTGGGGTGGCTCCGTAGTTTTTGTTCTTTTCAATATTTTGCAGATTGATATACGTATTGTTGAATTCCGGCGAGCGCATTGACTATTTCTGTAAGTCCAACATTCAAGGCATAAAACATCGCCACATGCCGGGGAATGTCAAATGGTATTGCATACGTTTTCCGTAACTGGCCAGAATAAAACGGCAATGACCAGGATACTTCAGGCATTGGCACTGTTCATACTGATGCTCTTTTCAGATCCCGAAGACCGTGTGGTTACCCGGCTCCTGCGGGGCCCCTGAGAAACGCGCTTCCTCGTCGTGGGCGGGAAAGCCCGCTAATCTGTTGTAATACTCTCAATTTGTCCGGCCATCTCGAATGTTCCGTTTCTGCCGGTACCCGGATTTTTTTATTTTTGTGAAAAACGGTTACCATGAAAATGAAGATATTCCTGATGCTTGCCGGAGTGGCGCTTCTGGCTTCGCTGCGTGACAGCCATGCGTGCACCAACCTGATCATCACCCGCGGGGCCAGTAGCGACGGTTCGGTGATGATCACCTATTCCGCCGACTCTCACACCCGCTATGGTGCTCTTTCCTTTTATCCCGCCGCCGACCACGCCCCGGGAACGGCCTGCGAAATCTACCACTACGAAAACGGCCGCCTTCTGGGTACCATCCCCGAAGTTCCTCATACCTTTTCGGTGATCCAGTTCATGAACGAACACCAGGTGGCCATCGGGGAGACTACCTTCGGAGGTCATGACTCCCTGCAGTCACAGCCGGGAGCCATTCTCGACTACGGCTCCCTGATGAAGATAGGCCTTCAGCGCGCCCAAACCGCCCGCGAACTGATGAAGGTGATCACCAACCTGGTGGCGGAAAATGGATACGCCTCCCACGGAGAGTCCTTGTCCATCTCCGATAAGAATGAAGCCTGGATCATGGAAATCATCGGCAAAGGGAAATATGAGAAGGGAGCCGTATGGGTGGCCCTTCGCATCCCCGACGGCATGGTTAGCGGCCACGCCAACCAGGCACGCATCACCACCTTTCCCTTCCAGAAGGTCAACAACTGGGACGACGCCACCCAGACCGTCTACCACTCCCCTGATGTTATCTCCTTCGCCAAAAAACAGGGCTTTTATAAAGGTCCTGACAATGCTTTCAGTTTTTCCGATGTTTACAATCCCGTGAATTTCGGAGGCGCCCGCTATTGCGACGCCCGCGTATGGTCCTTCTTCAGGAAGATCAGCGGAGAGATCCGCGAAAACGATGACTACACCCGCTATGTCATGGGCAACTTTGACCGTCACCCGTCGATGATTGACAAAAGCCCCAATCCCAACGGTTTCGTCTCCAACAGGCTTCCCCTCTGGGTGAAGCCCGATGCGCCGGTGACCCTGCAGCAGGTAATGGCCGCCATGCGCGACCATTACGAGGATACTCCCCTCGACATGCGCCATGACCCGGGAGCGGGACCCTTCGCCCTCCCCTACCGCTGGCGCCCCATGGAGTTCACCGTCGACAGCGTCACCTACCTCAACGAAAGAGCCGTGGCCACCCAGCAAACGGGATACAGCTTCGTGGCCCAGTCGCGTTCAGGACTCCCCGACCCCGTGGGAGGCATCTTCTGGTTCGGCGTCGACGATGCCGACGGTTGCGTATACGCCCCCATGTACTGCGGCATACGCCAGGTCCCCGAAAGTTATGCCGTGGGAAACGGATCCATGATCTCCTGGTCGGAAACGTCGGCATTCTGGACCTTCAGCCAGGTCAATAACTGGGCCTACACCCGCTACAATAGTATCCACCCCGAAATTGAAGAACTCCAGACGGAGACCGAAAACCGCTTCTTCACCGAAACCGCCATGGTCGACCAGCATGCAGGGGAACTTTACCTCCGGAATCCCGGTGACGCCTTCGACTATGTCACAGCTTATTCGGTCTATACGGGGAATAAACTGGTGGCCGACTGGAAAGCCTTTTACCACTACCTCTTCATGAAATACGTCGACGGCAACATGAAAGTCACCCAAGGGCGCCACCTCCTGGACAACGGAAACGGCAAAAACATACCCCCCTCCCCGAAATTTCCGGGATACGGAAAAAACTGGGAACGGATCATGATCGGGGGAACCGGCGACCGCCTGGTTGTCCCGGCACAGGATTGAACCGTCATCCCTGGTTGTAAAACCGGGCGCTCTCCTCAAAGGTAGCAGGATCCATCTCGACAAAGATATTTTTCAATCCCCCCTTTCCAGCAGCATTGAAAAATTCTTTCCAGTCGACCACGCCCTGACCAAGGGCAACATTCTTGTTCTGCAGAAAAGACCAGTCGGCCAGGTGGGCTGAGATGAACCGCCCGGGATATTTGTTGAAATAATCGGCCGCCCGGAAACCTATGTTGACCACCGCAACCTGAAATTGCATCTTTACCAGGTCAGGGTCCAACCACCTGAGCAGTTCGTCGTAAATCAACACCCCGTCCATCTTTTCAAATTCGCCGTGGTGGTTATGAAAACCCGTCTGGATGCCTGCGGCTTTGGTCTTCCGGCCAATCTCGTTTAACTCGTCGGCCGCCCTTTTCCAGTCATCCATGGTGGCATTTCCGGGTAATCCGAAACTGGAGAGGATGATCTGCTTCTGTCCCGAATCTGCGGCAAAGGCAATACGGTCGTCGAGGTGATCACGTAACTCAGCCATCCCGTAATGGGTACTCTCAAATGTCAGTCCGGCATCGTTAATGACCATAAGCATCTCCCTGCCGGAATATTTCATCAAAGGAGTCCAGCCATACCCCGGTGGAGAACACATCTCCACGGTTTCATAGCCAAGACCGGCCATTTTCTTCAGGGTACCTGGAAAGTCCTTCAACAGCTCCTCCCTGATCGTCCACACCTGAAATCCCAGGGGAAGTTTATACATTTTTCCCGCCGGCACGGCTTGCAGGGTGAAAGGCAATTGGGTGACCATCGCGGCTCCCCCGAGAGCCAGCGACGCGCCCAGAAATTTTCTTCTTGAAATACTTTTCATATTCATCGTAAAATGGTTGTAAAATTTAGCTTCCGTTATTTTCGCTGTAAAAATGATGCTGTAATTTATCGTCATGTGCAGTCACAACTGCAATTTTTGGCGGAAGGGTCCGGATTCTTCCTGTGCTGTCATACGTACACCCATGGTGCCATCCGAAATCCGAAATAAGCATTCTGTCGATCACCAATTTTCTCTTCGTTCTTACGTGTCTTCGTGTTAAAAATATTACAGCTCCCATCCCGGCCGGTATTCGCGGGTGAGGAACCTGTTGGCTTCGGGCAGGTTGGTGATTTTCATGGCGGAAGCGTCGTATTCCACGATCTTCCCGGCCTGAAGGGCCACAGCTCCCATCAGGATGGTTTCGGTTACCGGACCGGCATGGATGAAACTTCCCGGTGAGGGGGTCCCGTTCCGGAACGCATCGATCCAGATTGAGTTTCCGCGTGGACCCTCTTCTTCTTGTTCCTCCTGTTTCAGCCATTTCATCTTCGATTCGGGCACCAGCACCGGTTTTTCACCCCGGAAGCCGCTGATGATTTTTCCCTTGTCGCCCACGAACATCATCCCTTCGGGGGAGAGGGTTTTGCCTGCCGACCGGAGTTCTTCGGGCACCAGGGGACGCATTCCTCCGTCGTACCATATCAGGTCGAAGGGCGGCAGGGTCTTCCCGGCAGTAAAATGAAAACGGATCATACAGGAGAGCGGAAACGCCACATCATTTTTCAATCCCCGCGATACCCCGTTGTCGAGAATGGAGGTTGTGGTGCCATAAGCTTCAGCGCTGACGGAAGGCTTCTGAATTCCCAGGGTGAGGAAAAGGGGGAAGAGGCTGTAATGACCCATGTCGGCGATGCTACCTCCGCCAAAGTCATACCACCCACGGAAGACAGCGTGAGTATAATGGGGATGGTAAGGCCTGTCGGGAACGGGTCCCAGCCAAAGAGGCCAGTCAAATCCCCCGGGCACCGGCACGACCTCAGAAGGGTTGGCCTGCCACTGCGGCCAAACCGGACGGTTAGACCAGTTGTGGATCTCCCGAAGGGTGCCGATAAAACCGGCATCGATCCATCCTTTGATGGTGTCGTATTCGGAACAGTAGCTCCACGCCAGCAAGTGACTCCCCACTCCCGCCGTCCCCGCCAGGGCAATGGTCCGTCGCGCTTCGTTCATCCGGTTCGCAATGGGCTTGTGTGTCACCACATGTTTACCTTTCCGCATCGCCGCAATGGCAATGGCAGCATGCAGATGATCAGGGGTCATGATCTTCACGGTGTCGAAATCCTTCTCCTTCTCAAACAACTCCCTGAAATCGGCATACGACGGACAGCTATACCGCGATACTCCTTTTGCTTTTGCATAATACTTCTGAACAAATTCCTGCCCCACATCCCTGCCGCCGGGAATGCCGCTCATTTTGGAACCCCAGGAGGGATCCCCCAGGGCACGGCGTATGTCGTTCTTCAGTCCGTTGGCCGACCAGTCGACATAGTCGGTAGTGAACTTGTTGGGATCGCAGACCGCTACAATCCGGACGGATGGATCGGCAATCAGGGTGGTCATCTCGCGGAGACCCTGTGTGCCGCAGCCGATGTAAGCAATGGCCAGCTGGTCGCTCGGAGCGGTGTGTCCACGTCCTCCGAATACGCTCCGCGGCAGGATGGTGAAACCTGCCGCTGCCGCAGCTGTCGTCTCCAGAAATCTGCGGCGGTTGATTTTTAAGGTAGATGTCATAGTTTTACGCTTCAGTTATAAGGTTTTGGATTATTCTCCTGAAAGGTAGGTAAATTTTGGCAATCTCCCCCCTCCTTACAAAACCTGATTCTCTTTTTTCCGTACACATTCAGGATAAAAAGCAATGCATATGTCTTCAGGCCCCAAAAAAACGATGAACCGTCAGGCTGCTGTGGCGGGCCGGTTTTATCCGGGAACGGAAAAAAGACTCCGGGAGGAGGTCCGTGAATTGTTTGTGAATGCCAAACCTCCCTTACGTCCCGGAGAGGTTCCCCGGGCGCTTATCGTGCCCCATGCGGGATATGTCTTCAGTGGCGGCGTAGCCGCTTCAGCTTTCAGCCAGATTTCAGGCACCGTCTCCCCTGAACGGGTTTTTGTGATCGCCTCCAGCCACCGTTATCATTTCCCCGGAGCCGCTCTTTTCATGTCGGGGAATTATGAAACACCCCTGGGCGAAGTAGCTGTCGACAGGGATACCTGCCGGCAGCTGACGGAACAAAACCCCCTCTTCACCGCCCGGGAAGAGGCCCACCTCGACGAACACAGCCTCGAAGTGCAGCTCCCCTTCCTCCAGGAGAAGCTGACACCCTCCTTTTTATTGGTTCCCATCATCCTCGGAACCCAAAAACCTGCCGAATGCAAAAGTCTGGCCGATACCCTCCGTCCTTTTTTCACCCCCGGGAACCTCTTCGTCATCAGCTCCGACCTATCTCATTATCCGAGCTATGAAGATGCCGTGAAGACCGACAGGATTACCACGGAAGCCATTCTCGCCAATTCCCCGGCGCACTTGCTTGCCGTTCTCGAGGAGAACCGAAAACAGAAAACCGAAGGATTGGCGACTTCGCTCTGCGGGTGGACGTCGGTACTCACGCTTCTGAACATCACCACGGGCATGGAAGTGGATTATGCCTGGGTTGACTACCGGAATTCGGGCGATGAACCCATGTACGGCGACCGTGACCGGGTGGTGGGCTACAGTGCCGTGGCCGTTTTTGGAAAAGAAGAATCTTCATTCTCTCTTTCCGAAGAGGAAAAAGCAGAGTTGCTGAAGATCGCGGAACAGTCCATCCTGAAAAAAGTCATCACCGGCGAACGGATCCTCCCCGAAGAGCTTCCCCAGGAAGGACGTCTCTCGGAACCCGCCGGAGCTTTCGTAAGCATATATATCTCCGGAAAACTGCGCGGCTGCATCGGAAGCTTTAACAGCGGGGATCCCCTGGCAAAAGTGGTAAACCAGGCCGCATTTTCCGCCGCTCAGGACCACCGCTTCAATCCACCTGAAACAGATGAACTGGAGAATATGATCCTGGAAATTTCCGTGCTGACTCCCCTGAAGCGAATCCACTCCCCCGAAGAGATCATCATGGGAAAACATGGCATCTACATAAAATCGGGATTCTCCTCGGGGACTTTCCTTCCCCAGGTGGCGCAAAAATACGGGTGGAACAGGGAAGAATTCCTGGGACGTTGTTCGCGCGACAAAGCCGGACTGGGATGGGAAGGATGGAAGACGGCGGAATTATTTACCTACGAAGCTATTGTCTTTAAGAATAAAAAATGAAAAATTTCATTTTCTATTCTTTTCGGCGAAGGCAATGAGCCGGCGGGCTACCTCCTCGAGGGTTTCATTTTTCTTGGCAAAACAGAAACGGAGATATTCCGTGTTTTTCCCCTTATGCATAAATAACGAAAGCGGCATGGCGGCGACACCCGCCTCTTCGATAAGACGATTGGCAAAGAGTTGGTCGGGTTCCTGGGAAATATTCCGGAAGTTCACCAGCTGAAAAAAGCTTCCCTGCGATGGTTGGAGGATATAGGGCGATCCCTTCAGCAGCCGGTTGAAGTAATTGCGTTTCCCCTGATAGAATTCGGTTATCTCATTGGCTGTGTTTTCCGATTCCATGTAAGCAGCCAGGGCATGCTGAAACGGAGCATTGACATTGAATACTTCGAATTCGTGGATTTTCCGGAATTCCGTCATCAGGTTTTCCGGCGCCAGGCACCAGGCCAATCCCCATCCGTTGATGTGGTAAACGGGACCCGGAGAGGAGATGATAAAACTGCGGCTGGCAAGGTTCTCAAATTCCCCCAGACTCAAATGTTTATCCTGATCAAAAGAAAGATATTCAAAAGTTTCGTCGCTCACGATGTAAATGCCGGTCCCAGCGGTCAGGTGCTGCAACTGAAGTATCTCTTCCTTCCCCAAAACCGTACCCGTGGGATTGTGCGGAGAATTCACGATGATCATCCGCGTTTTGGTGCTGATCATTTTGCGCAGGTCTTCCCACTCAATTTTAAAACCCGGTTCTTTCAGAGGCATTATTACGGGGGTTCCTCCGTTGAGCCTGACCATCGGGCTGAAAGCCGTATAGGAAGGCTCGAAAATAATCACTTCCTCGCCTTCATTAACAACGGTAGTGATGGCCGTGGAAATAGCCTGGAAAACGCCGGCACAGATGGTAACCTCTGTTTGCGGATCGTACCGCTTTCCGTACTGATTGAAATACTGCTCCGAGATTCTTTCACGTAACGGAAGAATCCCTTCGACAGGGGCGTAGTTGTTATACTGGTGCTCTACGAACGATCCCGCCAGTCCGGCAAGTTTCGGGGGACAGTTAAACTCCGTAATCCCCAGGGACATGTCAATGGCGCCCTTGCCCATGGCCATATTCCGCATGTTCCATAAAAAACTTCCTTGTGTATCCGGTACTTTGGATTGCATAAAACTTACGCTTTAAAATGAATCGTTAACTATGTCAGGTGGGTTTTTAGATTACCACAAAGGTAATCATTATTCTCATCGCTCAACCGTCAAACACTTCTTTTAGAATTTGCAGCGATTTCAGCGGATTCAGATTTCCGAAATGAAGGGAATAATACTCCATTAACTTGTTTAACAAGATATTACGTTGATTTCTGGTGGTTTTCACCCGGAAGAGGTCCATGACCTGCAGCGACTGAAGAGTGATCAACAGGTGCGTGGTTTCCTGATCCATAAAGGATGAATGAAGCGGTTCACGGTCTACGACCACCCCCTTTTTCATGTCGAACCATCCCTTGTCGGGGGAGTGTCGGGTCAGGGGATAAATTCCGAGCCAGGCCGACAGGTGGACCAGGAACCACATGTGGAAAAGGGCAACGCCTTCTTCCATGGTGTCAAAGAAAAGGAGAGCGTTTTCAAGGAAATCGTAAAGATCGGGGTTTGGCTCCTCTTCCTGCAGTATTTTGCAGAGGATTTCCGTCAGAAAGATAGCCTGCGTGGATTTATGAATGTCATAGGGAAGGGAGACATAGGGATGCCAGATCGAGCTCTCTTTCAGGCGTTGCAATTCCCGGGTTTTCTTCTGGTACGATTCCGTTTCCAGGAGAAAGAGGGGCTGCATGGCGGAGGCTTTGTTTGCCGAACGGCGGCCATGGGTGGCATTCACCATGTAGGACTGCCTGCCGAATTTTTTGGTATACATGGTGACAATCAAGCTGTTGTCACCGTATTTTGTGCTATGTAGCACAATGCCCCTGGTTTTTTCAAGCATTTTTCTCGGATCGTACGTTCATCAATCGGCGCATGAAGGAAGCGGGCGGTTTCGGGTCATCTGATAAACAAAAGTTTGAGAATGCAGGTCTTGTCTCCGGAAGCGTCGGCGCAGAAGATCATGTAAACCCCTGTGCTGACGCGGTTTCCGTTAAGGTTTTTCCCGTCCCAGACGACGTTGCTTCCCAGCGATTTCCCCTTGAAAACCAGGTTGCCAGCGATATCCGTGATGCGCACGTCGGTGTTTTGTAACAGACCGGTAATGGTAATATTGCCGGTATAGGTCTCCCGCACGGGATTCGGGTAAACGTAGGCCTCCGAATAGTCCTCCTTTCCCGGGGGAGCATCACCCTGGTAAGAGATCAGTCCCTTGTCGGTGCCGATGTAGAGTTCACCGGTTTTTTCATTCATGGCCATGCTGGTGATGGTATTTGACAACAGGGGACTGTTCTCCGAAGTGAAATGAAGAATTTCGGTATCGCCCCGCGATGAAACGAGATAAACCCCCGAATTACGCGTTCCCAGCCATTTCCTGTTTGCCCCGTCGACCACGATGGAAGTAACCGTTTCGGTCTCCAGAAGGGGATGATAAATCCCGTCGTTCAATTCCAGACTGGGCTGGTAGGCATAATACTCCTCATCTTTCCACACCCGTTCGGGATTGGCAAAAACAGCGATCCCCTTGGATGTGCCCACCCAGATTTCACCGTTAAGATCTTCCGCGATGGAATAGACGTCGTTCATCCTGTTGTAAATGACCAGTTCCCCGTTGTTGAAATAAGAAGTGACAGAGAGGGATCTTTTGGCGGATCCGTTCTTGTTGACCACATACATTGCAGAGGCTTTGTCGCGGGGGACGACCACCCACTTGTCATCATTACGGGTAATAATCAGTTGCCCGATGGTAAACTCAAACCCGGAAACTTCGGTGAGTTCGTAACTCTTCCATTCCCGTGCATGGTTGAGGCTGTGAAGACCGTATGACGACTGCGAATTGGTGATCCAGAGTTTGCTTTCGCTGTCGAAGGCCATCCCGCCAATGCGGGTATAGGGTTCCTGCGGTTGCTCGGGAATGGCTGTCTGCAACGGACTGTTCATGTTGTTGTAGCGCGTGATGAACTCTTCATCCTTAAATTCCAGGACGCCCCCGCCCCAACTGGCGGCAAAAAAGTGACCGGGATCCCTCGGGTCCACAACCACCTGGACGATATCAAAAAAACCTTTCATTTCAGGATACTCCTTCGGACTGTAATAACGCCATTCTCCCTCCTGAAACCGTTGAAAAAGAGGAGTTCTGAACTGGTTGTTCCAGGGATCGGTACGGCCGCCTTCTGAAATCCACAGCTGGTTCCTGAAGTAAGTGAGGGAAAATATGTTGTTGCTCACAGGACCCGAAGGGAGAAACTGCTCATCCTGCCCGCCATTCACCCTGATCAGTCCGTTCAAATAGTCGGCGACCCATACCGAACCATCGGCAGCCACCAGCGATCCCCGGGGTTCTATGGGTGTAATCGCCGGGTTTCCGGTCTTGTACTCCCGAAATCGACGAACGACGGAAAGGGATTTGTCATAGATGAAAACCTCTTCCCGGGCCGTGGCCGCCAGAAATCCGGAAGAGGCATCCAGATCAACAAAATAGGGCACTTCCGTTAAAATCCGCCGCCATGTTCCGTTATCCAACATATAGGCTTCATCCCCATCCCACTGATCCCGCGTATAAACAGCAATCAACCGGCCGTTGAAAAGGGTCAGAAATCTAAATTTCCCTTCCGGATGGGGAATATCGCCCACCCGCTGCCAATTGCGGTAGTCCAGCAAATTGGGATGATCGCGGTCTGCCGCCAAGATTCCCTTTTCTGTCGCCGCAAAAATGACCGCTCCATCGGTTGCCACATCAAACACACTGACCTGGGAACCATCTTCTCCGATCACGTAAGTCCCCTTGATTTCATTACGCGTCAGGTTGATGGCAACGATGCCGAAACCACAGGCCAGAAAAGCCTCATCCTCACTGATGTGTATGTTGTAAACCGTCTTGTCGCCGGTGAGCTGTTTCCGCTTAATATCGCTCAGGTTGATGATCCGGTCGCTGGTGACCAGGTCCAGATTGCTGTTTTTGTAAGCCACCAGCAAAGTTTTACGTTTTTCGTCCCATGCCAGAATTTGTATTCCGACATCGCTCAACCCGTCGTTTACGGTGATCTTATTGATACTGCTGGTTTCAGCATCCACATAAAAAAGTCCGCCCCCGGCGGCGCAAAAGATCTGATCGCCTGAATCGGCCAGCCGCGTAGCACTTACATACGAGGAGTATTCCTGCCAGGAACCCCGGTTGTGCTGGCCCATGGCACCCATCGCCATTGCCATCAGAAGTGAAATATAGAATGCCCTTTTCATACTGTTCCTTTCTGTCGCTGGTTATTTACGGCCTACGGAGTAAAAATTCCACCATTTTTTCCAGAGCCCGGCCCCGGTGACTGATTTTGTTCTTTTCCACCGGTTGCATTTCCGCAAAGGTCAGTTCCGATCCTTCGGGCATGAAAACCGGGTCGTAGCCAAATCCGCCGGTCCCCCTCTTTTCATCAATGATCTCGCCGTTGACAACCCCTTCAAACTGAAATTCCTCTCCGTCAAAGATCAGCGAGATGACAGTTCTAAAACGAGCCTGCCGGTTTTTTATTTCAGCCATTTTTTGCAAAAGTTTTGCCGTATTGTCATCGGCATTTTTTCCTTCTCCGGCATACCGGGCGGAAAAAACCCCTGGCTCTCCGTCCAGGGCCTCTACCTCCAGTCCGGTATCGTCGGCAAAACAGTCGCACCCGCAACGGCGGAAAAGAAAAAAAGCCTTTTTAGAAGCATTCTCCTCCAGGGTCGGCCGGTCTTCAGGGATTTCCCCGCTGAATCCGATGTCCTGAAGACTTAATACCGTGAAACGGCTGCCTAGCATGCTTCGGATCTCACCCAGCTTGTGAGGGTTGTTGGTGGCAAAAAGAAGTTTTGTCATATCAGGAATTGGCGCTTTTCAGAAATTTAAACCAGGCAAACAACTTCCGCGACCGCAGATACTCCGGGTTTCCGGCGTTCCGGTAAGCTTCGCGTTCATGGGAAAGGTTCAGGTAAGCCTTTTTATGCGAACGGTACAAAAGAAACCTGAAGAGGTATTCGGTACCGTACCAGAGGAAAAAGAAAATCCACAACATTTCGATCTGTTGCCGGGCATGTATCCTTTCATGGTTAATGGTCTCCGGGAAACGGGAAATGTCAAAGTTCCTGTTAACCAGCAAAAAGGGATACAGGCACATGGCCGCATAATTTTTCCCCAGGAGGAACGAGGAGATTCTGTTCTGCAGGAAAATCATTCCGGGTCCTGGTCAGTGCATGTACAACGGTTCACGCAATCGACCACCTGGTTGAGGATGTCATTCTTCAGGTAATACCAGGTATTTTTGCCGTCGCGGCGTGAAGAGAGAACGCCCCTGTCCCTGAGGATCCCCAGGTGATGGGAGGTGGATGCCTGTTCTATTCCCAGAAGTTCCTGGATTTCCGTCACAGTCATCTTCTTCCCCCCTTTCAGGAGGTTGAGGATAGCGATCCTCATCGGATGGGCTATCGACTTGAGGATTCCGGCGGCGATTTTCAGTTTCTCAATATCGGGTATGGTTTTTTCTTCCATAAAAGCAGGTATAAGGATACAAATATATACATATTTTAGTTCCTGCCCGTCCCCTTTGGCGAATTCGCCCATACCAGGGCAATCCCCGAAATAATCTTCTTTTATGCAAAAGAATTGCTTTACAGCTGTTTTTTGCTAATTTGGCTCCATAATTTTCGCGTATTCCGTGTTTTTTTGAATTCCGGCGAGCGAATTGACTACATCTGTTCTCTGTGCCAGGTAAGCATTAATGCCTGATCTCTGCTTATGGCTGATCCTTTGCTGAAATCTGCTGAACTCATCCCGGTTTTCCGGGATTCGTTTCCCCGTCGGCTCAGCCGCGGGGTAGCGAGCAAGACAATAGGAAAGTCCTCTACGGAATCGGATTCCTCGCGGCAGAGCCAACTGGGAATTCGCTTGCCAGAATTCGGAGTGCCGTTGTTCTAAACAGACCAAGGGATGAGTTTGCTGGATGAGATAAAAGCTCCTATTCGCAGGGAACTTTCTGAATTTGAACCTTTTTTCAGGAAGTCGCTGACAAGTGACGTTCCTTTGTTGGGGACCATCCTGAATTATATGTACCGCACCAAGGGGAAGCAGGTGCGTCCCATGTTTGTCTTCCTGTCAGCAGCCATGCTGGGACAGACCAATGAGCTGACGCAGGTGGCGGCCTGTTCAGTGGAACTCCTTCATTCGGCCACCCTGGTCCATGACGATGTGGTGGATGAGTCGTATGAACGGCGCGGCGTTTTTTCGGTGAATGCCCTCTGGCGGAACAAACTGGCCGTTCTCGTGGGGGATTATATCCTGGCCCAGGGACTCCTCCTTCAACTGGAGTACAAACAATGCGGATTTCTTAACCTGATCTCCCGGGCTGTCCAGGAGATGGCCGAAGGGGAAATCCTCCAGATCAAAAAAAGCAGGAAACTCGACATCGACACGGAAACCTATTTCAATATCATCCGGAAAAAGACAGCCTCACTGATCGCCACCAGCCTGGCCATCGGCGCAGCTTCAGTCACTTCCGACGAAACGGTCATCGAAAAAATGTACCTCATCGGACAGGATGCCGGCATTGCTTTCCAGATCAAAGATGATATTTTTGACTACCAGGAAAAGGGAATTATCGGCAAACCCACAGGAAATGACATCAAGGAAAAGAAAATCACCCTTCCCCTGCTGTACCTGCTGAACAATTCATCGCCGGCAGAAAGGCTGAGGATCCTGCGTCTTGTCAAACAGAAGAATGAAAATAGGGACGCCGTTCGGGAACTGGTCGGAATGGTAGTTCGGCAAGGCGGCATCGACTATGCCACACAACAAATGAACCTCTTCCGGGAAAAGGCAATCAGTGCCATCGTGGAATTTCCTGAAAACGAAGCCCGGACTTCTCTTATCTCACTGATGAACTACATCACCGAACGGATAAAATGAGGTTGAGGTTAATGGCATGAACGCGCTATCCTTGCCAAAACTGAAAGTACTGAACCTCAGTCTCTTTCCAGCTTCACCTTGATCACCACCTTTTTCACCGGCTTGGGCAGGCCGGCCATCACCCCGGGTTGATGGAGGTCCTCCGGAAACAGGATGAAGATCCGTTCCGGTGATGCATGGTGGCTCTCTGCAGCAGTCACTTCGTAAAAGACAATGTCCTTTTCAGGATCGTAGGGAACCGTCTCCGTTCCCTCCTCACGGGGTGCCACACCAATGAGCTCTTCTCCTTCAAAAACATACTGTATGTCAGCATATTCCCGGTGGGCTTCAAAGAGAACCTCTTCAGGCGCTTTGGTGACATAATGGTTCACCATGAAAAAGAGGTTCTTTCCGTCGATTTCATAACGACCCGGATCCAGGTTGTAAAAACCACAGGTGTTCAGCAGGTCAAAAGCCTGTTTCCACCTTTCAGGCGCCAGGGACATCTGTTTTTCCAGAACAGCGGTGTTTACCGAAGGCTGCACCTTCACCGGCCACCGGCCCGCCGGGTTTTCACTTTGCTTTTTATCGTTGTTCATCAGTACAAATCTATCACGTTATTGGGTAATTCCATGAAGGACAGGTAATATCCGAATGATTCATCATCCCGGCCGGAGCAGGTTTAACAGGTTGATGTTTCATCTATAACGGATGTTGGGTTTTTACGGGCATTCCGACAGGCAGGTATTGATGCCACCGTTGGGTTAAAAGTGGTGGTTTTCCCTTCCCGTGATTTCGCTGAGCAGGTTGTTTGCCAGGCGGCTTGCGCCGATCCTGAACAGCCGGTTATCAAGCCAGCTTTCCCCCAGGATGTTCAGGACCAACGTCATGTAAACCAGGGCATCGGCAGGAGAGGAAATTCCTCCGGCAGGTTTGAAACCCCGCATTTGCCCAGTGGTATCATACCAGTATTTCAGGGCATGGCACATGACTACCGCCGCTTCAGGGGTTGCCGAAACAGCCGTCTTCCCTGTGGAGGTCTTGATGAAATCGGCACCCGCTTCGAGCGACAACAGAGAGGCTTTCCAGATTTTTTCGGGATCGGCCAGGATGCCGCTTTCCAGAATCACCTTCAGATGGGCATCCCCGATCGCCATTTTCACCTTTCTGATTTCGGAGAGGCAATAATCTTCATTCCCCCCGAGAAACGCCCAAAGGGGCATCACAATATCAACTTCATCGGCACCCTGCAATACCGCCATCCTGGCTTCTTCGACCTTCAGTTCCGCAAAAGTCATCGACGAAGGGAAACCGCCCGCCACGGAGGCTACTTTCACCACGCCGACAGCCAGGTTTTCCTTCACCACGCCGACCATGTTGGGATAGACACAGATGGCCGCCACAGGGGGAATACCCGGATACTCGCGTTCAAAAAGATTCACCTTTTGGGTGAAAGACGCCACATGTGAAACCGTATCGGTGGCGTTCAGGGTGGTCAGATCAATACAGGAAAAGGCACGCCTGAAATTGTCAGCGGTCATCATTTCCGAACTTCCAGTAGAATGACGGCAGGCTTCCGCAGCCACTTCCCCGGCCGAAAAAGGAAAGATTGGAAAATTCATGTTTTTCTATTTTAGCTTGTCATTGTCCATCTCATCAGCCTGGTCCTTCCCATAATCCGAAGGTTTATTACGACTGGTCTCCATACTTGCATGCTATGATGCCGGCCAATTCCCCCACCTCCCCGGTCAAAACCGCCATGTTGGTCAACTCACTGAAATACCGGACCCCGCACTTCCTGATCCAGCCATCCGCAAGTGGTTGTGCTTTACATATCGTTATCACTTCCATTGTACAAAAATACCAGAATATCAGAATAATTCTGATCCTCTGATACCAGATCTTTCCAATCCTCTGATCGTCCTATAATTCTTTGTTCTTGGTATCCAGAATGATCGTCACAGGGCCGTCATTGACCAGTGAAACCTCCATGTGGGCGCCAAAAATGCCTCTCCCTGCCGGTTTTCTAAGGGATTCCTCCAGCTGTTCCAGAAAAAGTTCATACAACGGAATGGCAGTTTCGGGCCGCGCCGCCCGTATATAGGAAGGACGGTTTCCCTTTTTTACATTGGCGTGGAGCGTGAACTGGCTCACCACGGTGACATCACCCCCCATGTCGCTTACCGACAGATTCATCACCCCCGCGGAATCATTAAAAATGCGCAGCTGAACGATCTTCTTGACAAGCCACGCCACATCCTCCCCGGTATCGGACTCCTCAATCCCCAGGAGGATCAGCAATCCGGGGCCCGACAGTGCAACCTCCTTTCCCTCAACCACTACCTGTGATCGGGAAACCCTCTGAATAACCACCCTCATCGTTTTTTTTCCAAGTTTAAGAAAAATCGGGTACAATTGAACCTTTATTCAGCATAACAGCTTATTCTTTCAAAAAAATTATAAGACAAAGCTGATAAAAAACTGACAATAGTAGCGGATATTGTGGAATGGGAATAAGACGGAAGCGGCAATTACCGGCTTACCCCCGACGGAAAAAATTATGTTCTGAGAAGGGTGGCCAACACCACCGGAACGTTTATGCCGCCGATCAGCATTATCCCAGAGTTGATGCGCAATCTGAACAATCCGTCCGTGCTTCGCACTTCCGGTCTTGTGCATCAACGGCTCGGGTGTAACCCGAGCCGTTATAAACGACCTGTTTATAACAACCCCGAAAATGCATATCTTCGGAACACCTAAATGACCGGGACATGCTGTGCATTCACCTGACTGAGAAAGACCCTTACTTCTGCCTGGCGGCG
>Ga0208940_1000228_pt1 | contig 75947 bp, 70 predicted proteins | sample AD_JPNNA6_MetaG_FD_184445 | JGI IMG/M metagenome (GOLD analysis project Ga0208940, IMG submission 184445) | Active sludge microbial communities of municipal wastewater-treating anaerobic digesters from Japan - AD_JPNNA6_MetaG (SPAdes) (version 2) | ecosystem: Engineered > Bioreactor > Anaerobic... | reverse complement strand
ATATTAAAATCTTTTGCAATTTCATTAATGACTGCAGTTGTTTTCATCCTATACCTCGACTATTTTTTATATATAGATAATATAACTTCTTTTCAATAAAAAATCAAACTAATTTCATTTTAAGGAATATTTAGAAAATACGTAACCCGCCGGTCTTTTGAGGCAAGAAAAATAAATTGACACATATGGAGCTCATAACCGCCGCCGCGCCCCGATGAATAAAATGACACATACGAGGCTTTTTTTGACACATATGAGACGGATTGCGGCGCCCCTTAATTTGACACATATGGGGCGCGTCGATAACGCGCGACAATTGTCTATTTTCTTAATTTTCTATCAAAAAAACAACGTAACTACCTTGTTCGGATTAACATTCTGATTCGTAAAACTGATAGTTTGCTTAGTTTTTTAGAAGATTGATAATTCTTAATTTATTTTCAATTAATTGATTATGTTGTAAATCTTCTGAATATAAAATATTACAATTATTTTCTAAAGCCGTTGAAATAATTAAACTATCATAATATGAGTACTTATACTTATTAGAAATATGAATTGCATTAATAATAGTATCAAGATTAAATTTAACAATAAAAGTTAGAATCAAAAAAGAATTTATCTGGCATTGGCTTTTTCTCTATCAAACTTAAAATTCTTAGTTTTTATTTTTATAACATTAAATCTATTTGTATTTGCTTCTTTAATTATATTTGACGTTTTATCTTTTTCCGGTAAATCGTCGATAATCTCAGAGATAAGGGCGTCTATGGATTTCCCATATTGATTGGCAATATTCGCTAACTTGGCGTATCTTGTCTCGTCTAATGAAATAGTTATGCCGGACATACCTAATATCCTCAAAAATAGTTAAACTACATATTATATAATAATAAAATTCTGCAAAATAATCAAGAGAATTCCAACAACCGTCGACTACATAAAAACGGGAATTCCCGTTTTGAATATACTAATATATAAATCTGTCGGTCTTGGGTCAATAAAAACAGATTAATATTCACACAACCTTAATCCGTCGATATATTTAAAATCCTTGAGATTATAAGTTAATAGTTCAAGTTGATAATATAGTAAAATCAACTATTTTCTTCTCTCCACGCTTTCTTTCTAATATTATCTAATGAAACATCTTTGTCTTTCCATATACCGTATATATCGCTTAAAGAAGTTTTATTGTTTTTTGCGCCGCCTATCTCTCTGTAAGAAATATCTACAAAAGAAAACTGCTTTAGTAAAGTTAATAAAAACTCTTTTTTTGAATTATCCTTAATTTTTAAAACAATCTCCTGCATAAATACCGCCTGCGTTAGGTAATTTAACTAAATATCGCCGCGTTAAATATAATATTATTTCCAAGAATATTCAATAAAAATAAAAAATAATGACGCGCCCCCCGGTCTTTTGGAAAATGACACATATGAGACGGATTGCGGCGCCCTTTAAATTGACACATATGGAGCTATATGCGCCGCGCGACAATTGTCGCGTAAAATTTGACACATATGGGTTACGTAACTGTCGCGCCGCTTCCTGATGAAATTCGACGCATATGGGGCGCTATGCTCCCCGATGAATAAATTGACGCATATGGAGCCATATGCGCCGCGCGGCAATTGTCGCATAAAATTCGACGCATATGGAGCTATTAATAAAAAAACGGGAATTCCCGTTTTTATGAGTAAATAATTTATTTTTTCAGTTTATTTCTGACAAAATATAAAAATTCCCTTAACCCTTTATACATATCTTTACTGATATAACTTTCTTCAACAATATTTTCATTGCCGTTATGAAAATGATTAGGAAAAGTTTTTATATGTTCCCAGTTACTATGCGGCGCGTTATCATGCCTATAAATTGAACCGTCAATATTTGTCCTGTCCCAATGATAACTATATCTACCTTTAAGTTTTAATGAAAACCAAATATCTATAAAACTACCTTCGTATAATATTATCCTAACTTCATTTATATCGTTAATAATAGTTTCGCTTGTTATATCGTTAAACTCAATTTCAGAAATATCCCGAAATTTATAAATATCATACATAATGTAATTTTTTTAAAATCGTTTCAATTTTTTCTTTTTTAAATTCAAGCCGGTCAAAATTTTTATAATCTTCAAACGTATTATTTTCTGATATTTTTCCAGATCTATACAAATTCTCAAATTCGTCAATAGTCGTAATATTATACTTAGTTCCTATCTGAAATAATTTAATTTTTAAATCTTTCAATTCTTTTTCGAGATAATATCTAATACTATCGTTTAATAATTTTTCTTTTGATATATTAAAATCTTTTGCAATTTCATTAATGACTGCAGTTGTTTTCATCCTATACCTCGACTATTTTTTATATATAGATAATATAACTTCTTTTCAATAAAAAATCAAACTAATTTCATTTTAAGGAAAATTTAGAAAATACGTAACCCCCCGGTCTTTTGAGGCAAGAAAAATAAATTGACACATATGAGACGGATTGCGGCGCCCCTTAAATTGACACATATGGGGCGCGTCGATGACGCGCGACAATTGTCGCATAAAATTCGACCATATATGGGACGCGCCGCGCGACAATTGTCGCATAAAATTTGACACATATGGAGCTCATAACCGCCGCCGCGGGGCGCAAATTATTCTGTAAAATATCTTGATATTTGCTTTCAAATATTATAAAAACTCTTGTATGAGGCGCGCGTTTTTATTATTAGTAATTTTTGCGCTTATTTCTTGCAAGACTACTACCAAACCTATAGTTTACGATAAGACTCGGGACGCCGTAGAGAAGGAAGCGGAGTTAATACATTATCTTATCGCCAACGATAATTTGGAAGAGGCCGGCGCTCTTTTGGAGAAAAATCTTCAACTCTACCCCGACGACGAGAGTCTGTTAATACTTAAGGGGTGGGCTCTTTTGCAAGGGAAAAAGTACGGCGAAAGCGAGGAGTTGTTTTTACAAATATTAAAGAAAAACGCTAAAAACCCCATTGTTTACGCCGGTTTGTCAAGAATATATCGTAATACGGGCGCTTACGACAAGGCAAACGAATATATCGATAAGGGGCTTGCGCTATCAAAAAGTTTTGCGGTATTGTGGTTTGAGAAGGGATTGTCCCAATACGGCGCGCATAAATACAGAGAAGCGCTTTTGTCTTTCGCAAAATCGTATAATCTCGATAAAAACAACGCCGACGCGCTTTTTTTTAAATATATGTCTCAATTATATTCGGGATACGAACTGAACGATATCAAGTATCAATGGGAGAATCTTGTCAAGTCCGGCAAGATCAAAAACTACTGCTACTTGTATCACGCCGAGGCTCTCTATAAAATAGGCGATAAAGAGCTTGGTTATAGAATTTTGACGGAAGGTAAAACTAAATACCCCGAAGATCCGTATATTCTCAACTTTTACTCTTACGTTTCGGCGGAAAAATACAGATCGGGGGAGATAGATTCGCTCGACGAGGCGACGAGGTCGATGGAAGTCTGTTTGACAGACGCCAAATCTATCCATCCCGAATTTGTCGACACTTACCTTCAAATATTAGAGTTAATCGACGATAGAGCTAAAATGGAGGAGGTAATCGATAAGTATTATCTTTTATTTCCCGAATCCGCCGAGATTATGGCATGGATAAAAAAAATCAAATCGTCGGAATAGAGGCGTTATGAATATGAGATTATTTTGGATAATTGCGGCGGTTACCGCATTAATTGGTTGCTCCGGCGACGACGGCGTTCAATACGAGGAGCTTTTTTCTTTAAACTTCGGATACAACGATAATGAGATCGGAATAAATTTGAATTCCGAGAATATGCTGGAATACGGATTTGATTTTGATTATAAAAACAATTTCTTCTACATTTCCGATCGCATTAATAACAAAGTAATAAAAATAACAGAAAAAGGGGAACTGCTTTTAATAATTTACAACCCCGAGACAAATTCTATTCTCAAATCGACCGACGCAACTACGGCGACCGGCGACGAGATACTGTTTACAAAGCTTTATAGAGAATACGGTCTTTACGCGCCGGAAATTATAGCGTCGGACGGCGATAGAAATATCTATGTCGTTAATAAAGATCCAAAACTTAAAAAAATAAACGACAATCAGTCCGTTTCTGAGCAATTAATACTGAAATTTAATAATAACGGCGATTTACTGTATATTTTAGGAATCGAAGGCAAAGGGAGTCCGACGCCTTTTACCCATATTACGGATATAAAAATCGACGAAAAGAACAACTTGCTGCTCAAAGAAGATTTTGACGAAAATACGCTTATATATAAATTTGATCAAAACGGCGCTCCGTTGAAAAAGTCTGTTATAAATAAAAAAGAGATACCGCTTCAAAAAAACGAGGAGGATTTGATCGCTATACAATCGGGGGCGTTTCTTGGATATAAAGAGGACGAACTGTATATTACAAGTCAATTCATCAAAGAGAATTTAGAGAGCAGTCTCATTTTAAGATACGAAACGCTTTATGAGAAACTTTTTGGTTATTCTTTACAAAACGACAAATATCAAAGATTAATAATGAAAATCCGGCAAAAATTTACCGATATATCAAAATTATCCAATTATTCGGATATTAAAGACCTTTACGGAGATAACAAGATAATTGCCAGACCTATCGACGATTTTGTAGGAATAGATATAAATTCGAATATATATTTTATTCAGAGAGATATTTCTATAAAGGGCAAAAATATAAACGATTTTACGTTGGCGGAATACGACGCTAACGGCAGGTTGAAAAAAAATTACGTTATAAATTATCCTCCGGATATCGAAGTAACTTCCGGCTTATTAATTTCAGATTTTGGCGCCGCTCTCTCTTATTACATAAAAGGGGAGGAGATTACCTTTGTCAAGATCAAGTAGCCCGATTATTTCTCCCGAAGACTCAAAAATTCTTGACTTAAAAGCGTCCGAAATTAATAAAATTCCTCCGATCGTTTTGATGGAAGAGGCGTCTTCTCAGATATTAAACCGGCTTCAAATTGATTTTGATCTTACGGCGCTAAACGTCGCGATTATTGCCGGATGGGGTAATAACGGAGGAGACGCGCTGAGTTTGGCTCGAAAGTTGAAGAATATCGGAGTCAAAGTTAAGGTCTTTGTTTTTCCCAACGAAAAAGGGTCGGAGTTGTATTTTATCCAGAAAAATATCCTTATCAATTCGGATTTTATACTATCGGACGTAGAGCGGTTTGAAGAGGAAGCCGGCGATTTTTCTTTGATAATCGACGGAATATTCGGCGTCGGCTACAAATATAGAAAAAACGCCGGTATGGATAAACTATTCGAGATAATAAACCGTTCCGGCGCGACAATTGTCGCGCTCGACGTTCCGTCGGGATTAAATACGGACGGCGGCGCCTCGGTCAAAGCCGATTATACCTATTCGATAGGTTTTATGAAGGACGTTTTTTTTAACATATCCGCCAGAAAATTTTGCGGAACAGTTATAAATCTTCCTATCAGCTTTAATATCGACAATATCAAAAGCGCGGAAAAATTTTATATAGACAATATAGAAGAAGATAAAGCCGAAAAAAAAAGCGATTTTGTTCACAAATATCAAAGGGGCGCGGTCTGTTCGATCGGCGGAAGTCCCGGCAAATACGGCTCAATTATCTTTTGCGGCTTGAGCGCGCTGAGAGGGGGAGCCGGCGTTAGTCTGGTCTTGACTAACCGGGATAATATAAATACGCTCTCCGCGATAAACGCCGTATTAATTTACGATTCGATTATTAATTTTAAAGAGTATCTTTCAAAATACGATACTTTTGTAGTAGGACCGGGGCTGGCGGCGGACGATCCGGAAAGAGCCGCTTTAACGGAGCTTTTTTCAAGCGGTAAAAAGTTTGTTTTGGACGCGTCCTTCTTTACCGTTTTTGATAAAGATACTCTAAAAAATTTTAAAAATCCGCCGATATTGACGCCTCATGTCGGCGAGTTTAAGCGCTTCTTCGGAGCCGACGCGGCCGATCTTGAAAAAGATACCATAAATACGGTAAAAAATAGCGCGGTCAAATACGGTTGTTTCATACTGCTGAAATCTTCTTTTATAACGCTGGCGACGCCCGACGGAAAAATTTATATTTTTGACCGCGGTAATAGAGTATTAGCTCAAGCCGGTAGCGGCGATCTGTTGGCCGGATTGATAGGATCGAAGTTATCCGGAGAATCGGAGAGTTTGGATTCGATATTTAGCGCGGTCGGGATATTTTATAAAATCGCCGAATATTTTAGAGATAACGGATATTTGACTTACGACATAGAGAGATTTATAGACCGGATAGGTATGGAGGTATAGATTGGCGAAAAACGTCGTCGAGATCAAAAACAGCGATAACAAAAAAGAGTTGATAATCGAAGGGGAGAGAGTAAAATTTCATTACGACAGAGCGGAGCGTCTTGCGATGACTCGCAATAAATCCGATGAAAAAAAGAATTGTTTCTTTTGTAAAAAAAACGCCTCCGTCCTACTTACTTTTATCAATCTGGCGTTGATATTTGTCGTAATAACCGTTTACGCCGGGCTATTGGGAAAATCTAAGAATATTGTCGAAAATGGAATACAATACCATCTCACAAAAAGGATTTTTGGCAATTACGACGACATAAATTTTATTTTTCAGATAAAGAATAATTCAAAAAACAAAACGTATCTCGACGTAACAGAGGGCGTTTTGGAAATTTACGACAAAAACTCCGTTTTGACTCATACCGTTAGATTTGAAATAACCAAAGACGCTTTAGAACCGAAAGAGTCGTTTATCAAAAGTTTAGCCGTCGAAAAACCCGCAAAAGGCAAATACGACGCTAAAATAAATTTAACTAACAAAGAAGATATTAAACTAACAACCTCCTTTAGCGTCAAATAACTATTTTCGATAATATTGCGCCCGCCGGTTTTTTGGAAAATGACACATATGGAACGCAAGCGCCCCTCAATGAAAAAATTCGACGCATATGGGTTACGTAACTGTCGCGGCGCTTCCTGATGAAAATTGACACATATGGGCTATATGCGCCGCGCGGCAATTGTCGCGTAAAATTTGACACATATGAGACGCTATGTTTTATCTTACGATTTGACACATGTGGGGCGGATAGGCGCGCGGCGGTCATCCTGAAAATTCGACGCATATGGGACGGGTAGACGCGCGACAATTGTCGCATAAAAAAAATTTGACACATATGGGACGCAATATTTTTAATAAATAAATTAAAAAAAACGACGGGCGCATAATATTCTCTATATTTGTTGAAAATTTAGATTTGTTATTCTATAATTAGGTTGCGGAATATACAGATGAAAAACGCCGGTAAAAAAAAGAGCAACTATTTTTTTATTGTTATCTCTCTATTTTTCTTCCTATTTATGATATTTATATTTTGGAATTTGTCTTCGAGAATGTTTGAAAACGCCGTCGTTATGATAGCGATGGATAATACTCAGAAATTAAAGAGCGCTTTGACTATCGTAAACGACAATTCGGAAGCCGCGGCGTTTACAAAAGACGTCAACGCTACCGCTAAGATCATTAAAACGGAGTCGATTTTAAAACTTTTCAGTTTAAACATATATTCGGCGGACAAAAAGTTGTTATATACCTGGGGGAGAAAGATCGACGTTATTAAAAACTTGAGCGTCGACGATCTCCGGGATAAGGATATAGTATATAATAAGACTTATATAACAAACAGCGTCAAACTAACTTATCAAACTATATTCTCCGTCAAAAAGAGGAACTCCGTCGAGGCGTATGTCGAAATATTATACGATCTGACCTCTTTAAAAAACGCTCTATTCTCCGAACGATTGTCTATCTACGTGTTTGTAATTTTAGTAAATTTCTTGATAACGATGTTTTTGTGCATAATGATACTGAATTTACGTATGCATTTGGATAAAAAGGAGAAGCAGATCTCCACACTTTCGACCATAGACGATTTAACCGGGCTGAATTCAAAAGAAAATTTTACTAAATTGGTAAAAAAAGAGATGGAGCGTATCGAAAGAAACGGCGGCAAACTTACTCTGATGATATTCGACATAGACGATTTTCTATCGATAAACAAAAATTTTGGCGACGAATTCGGCGATCTTGTTATACAGACTTTATCAAAGATTGTCTTGGACAATTTTAGAACTTTCGATATAGTCGGAAGATTTGGCGGCGACGAGTTTGCCGTAATTATGGTGGATTCGGATCTGGACGAGGGGTATATCGCGTCGGAAAGGTGCAGAAAATCCATCGAGGATAATAAATTCTACGAAGGGACTAATGAAATCGCTATAACTATAAGCGCGGGGCTTTCAACTATCGCAATTGATAAAAATATTCCGCTTGAAGACAAAAGCCCCAATAAAACCGGCATATATCGAAATCTCATATTTACCGCGCTTAACAATCTGGCAATCGCCAAAAAAAACGGGAAGAATAGGATCGAAAAATAGGCGTTAAAATCCCGTTTTTTCGTCAAGCCCCAATAAAATATTCATATTTTGCAGAGCCGCTCCCGACGCCCCTTTTCCTAAATTGTCGAGTCTTGATATAATTAAAATTTGCTCGTCGTTGCCCAATACGTATATCTCAAGTTTGTTCGTATCGTTACATCCCGTTTCGTTAAGGAATCCGTTATCGAGACTTTTTGACATATCAAAAGGCGCTATCTCTATAAAGTATTCGTTTTTATAGTATTCCAAGAAATATTGATGAATCTCTTCAGGTTTCATCTTTTTATTAAGTTCTCGGCGTAAAAGCGGAACCGCCACGTTCATACCTTTATAATACGACGCTACTATCGGGGTAAATAGCGGCTCGAAGTCCAGAGAACATCTTATCTTCATCTCCGGCAGATGTTTGTGGTTTAGCCCCAACGCGTAAAACCTCGGACTCGATAGTTTCTCTTTAAGAGAGACGTCGTCCGACTCGTACTGTTCGATGAGTTTCTTCCCCCCTCCGCTATAACCGGAAATACCAAAGCTTGTAATAGGGTATTTTGGCGAAATAATATCTCCCGCTATCAACGGATAAACTCCCGCGATAAATCCCGTCGCGTAACAGCCCGGATTAGATACCCTTTTAGAATTCCTGATATCGTCTCTATGCCCGGCGCTTAATTCGGGAAATCCGTAAGCCCAATCCAAATCAGTCCTATACGCCGTACTCGCGTCGATAACTTTAACATTGTCGTTATCTATAAATGAAACCGCCTCTCTTGACGCGACGTCCGGCAAACATAAAATCGTTATATCCGATTGGTTTATTAATTTTTTTCGTTCAGACGGCTCCTTTCTTTTTGCCGGATCTATCGAGATAACTTCGACATCAGATCGTCTTGAAAGCCTTTCATTTATCTGTAATCCGGTCGTACCTTCCTGTCCGTCGATAAAAATCTTTTTGCTCATTTCATAATCTCCCGAATATTTTTTTTATAAGAAACATATTTTATTGCTTTGTAATAATATTAACATATAAACCGCTATTTGTAAAGAGAGAAAATTTATTTAAAACCCGTCGGTTTCTTGGGGCGGGAAATAAATTCGACGCATATGGAGCTATACGCGCCGCGGCTACTCCCCGATAAAAATTTGACACATATGGAGCTGCATACCGCCGCGCCGTTCCTTGACAAAATGACACATATGGAGCTATATACGCCGCGCCGTTCCTTGACAAAATGACACATATGATGCGGTAGAAACCTTAGGAGAGAAATTGACGCATATGCTCCTTGCAATCAAATTGACACATATGCGACGCAATGTTCCTCGATGAAAATTTGACACATATGGCGTTAAAATTAAAATGACGCATATGTTTCTTAATAGCTTCCGCGCGCGACAATTGTCGCGCCGTTATTCTCAACTCCAAATTTTCTTTCCAAAATTTGTGTTTTTTTTTGTTTTTTTTTGGTATATATCTGTTCAGTTATTATAGGAGACGGTATGCTGTTATCGAAATATTTTTTTAAGACAATAAAAGAGATTCCAAACGACGCCGAACTAAAAAGCCACAGGTTGTTGATAAGAGGCGGTTATATCAAACAGGTTAGCGCCGGCATATTTTCTTATATGCCGATGGCGGTCAGAGTTTTTCGCAAAATCGAAAATATTATCAGAGAAGAGATGAACGCCGTCGACGGATTTGAAGTTAATATGCCGGTCGCTCTTCCCGCCGCTCTTTGGAGCGAAACGGGGAGATACGAAGCGGTAGGAGATGAACTGTTAAAATTTGAGGATAGAACGGGTAGAAAGATGTTGTTGGCGATGACTCACGAGGAAGCCGTTACCGATTTGGCTAGATACGTCGTCAACTCGTATAAACAGTTGCCTCTTATGCTTTATCAGATTCAGACAAAATTCAGAGACGAGCCGAGAGTCAGAGGCGGACTTATCAGAGCGCGCGAATTTGTGATGAAGGACGCATACTCTTTTCATACGGACGAGGAGTCTCTCAACGGATATTACGATAGAGTTCATAAAGCGTATGAAAATATATTTAGACGATGCGGACTTTCGGTAATAAGCGTCGCGTCGGACGTCGGTATGATGGGGGGGAGCGGCGCTCACGAATTTATGGCGTTAGTCGATAGCGGCGAAGATACCATTATACTGTGCAATAAATGCGATTACAAAGCAAATAAAGAGGTTGCGAAAGCCAAAAGGGATTATTTAAAGGAAGAAACTTTGCCGCCTGAAATGGTAGCGACTCCGAATAAAGCGACTATTGAAGAAGTGTCGAGTTATCTCAATATTACGCCAAGCCAAACTCTGAAAGCGGTAGTTTATAGCGTTGATAATAAGATAGTCCTCTGCGCTATCAGGGGCGATCTCGAAATTAATGAGACAAAACTCAAGAATTATTTAAAGGTAAAAAATCTGGTTTTTGCTTCCGACGAGGAACTTGCTAAAAACGGAATAGTTAAAGGTTTTACGACGCCGGTAGGTTTGTCGAACGTCCGAATAATCGTCGACGAGTCGGTCGCCTTATCTTCAAATTTAGTCGCCGGAAGTAATAAAAAAGATTACCACGCTAAAAATATTAATTTCGGAAGGGATTTTACAACCAAAGAGATCGTAGATATATCTTCCGTTAAGGACGGAGAAAAATGCCCCCTTTGCGGCGCGCCTCTATCGGTTGCGCGGGGGATCGAGGTCGGGAATATTTTCAAACTGGGAACAAAATATTCAAAAGCGATGAAATCTAAATATCTGGACGAACAGGGAAAAGATAACGATATAGTTATGGGATGTTACGGAATCGGCGTAGGGCGATTAATGGCGAGCGTCGTCGAGGCAACCGCTCATGAAAAGCAAATTATCTGGCCTATACCCATCGCCCCTTTTGCAGTCGAGCTTGTGGGAATATTTAAAGATACCGACGCCGATATTATGAAATTGTGCTTAGATCTATATAAAGAACTTTCCGATAAAGGAATCGAGGTTCTCTACGACGATAGAATAGCGTCCGCCGGCATAAAACTGAACGACGCCGACCTGATCGGATCTCCGATAAGAATAAATATCGGTTCGAGATCGCTGGCTAACGGAGGCGCGGAGATTTCCATAAACGGAGGAGAACCGACAATTGTCGCGCTTAATAAAATCGCCAACGTCGTATCGTATAATCTAAAATCATAGATTCGTTAAAACGAATAAAAAGCGGCAATAATTCTTTCAAGAATTTGTAGCCGCTTTTTTATAGAGTTATTATAACTACCCTCTTAAAAGCTAAAAGTAAACTTTCCGGGGAAAATGTGGTTCAGCAGGAAGACTACGTATAGTCCCATTATAATAAGAGCTTCCGCCCGGCTAAATTTCATACCCGTAGTAATAAATATCTGTATCACGACGCCGGCAAGTATAAGAAACGGCAGGTCGAAGTTAAGAATACTAACGTCGGTTAAATCCAGCGGCATTATGATGCAACATATTCCCAATACTACCAGCGCCGTAAAAATATTTGAGGAATATATCTCGCCTATAGAAATCTCGGCTTTTTTCTTGAAAGTCGCGCTGAGGGCGATAGCCATTTCTGGCAGAGACGTTCCAAATGCAAAAAAAATCGCGCCGAGAGCAAGGTCGGGAATTCCCATAATTTTACCTAAAGCCTGACCGTTATTAAGAGCGAGGTCTGCGCCGAATATAATTCCAAAAATGGCGACGACTTCCATCAAGAAATTTAACCATATCTTTTTGTTTTTCTTTTTAGCCCCATCCTCTTCCGAAGCGTCGCTTTTTTCAGCCGCCGCTTGTCTTATTACCGTTACTATATACGGTATATACATAACGACCAATATTATTCCGTCGATTCTGCTAAGGCGCTTATCCATAGCGAGTATCAGCACCGCGACTGAAGACAGTATCATCCAACTGCTCTCTCTATCCTTAATTTCGGGTTTGATGCTCATAGGGGTAATAAGCGCGCATAACGCCGATACAAATGTGAGAGTAACAAAGTTTGAACCGACTACGTTGCCTATAGATATATCCGCATTGCCTTTTGCCGCGGCAAACGCCGATATTGATAATTCCGGCAAAGAAGACAACACGCTGACCCCAAGTATTGTGATAACTAATTCTTTTACTCCAAAATAATTTGCAATCGGCGTTATATTTCGTATAACTACCTCCGAGGATAGCCACAACAACCCGACGCCGACAATAAAAAGAAGTACGTTTAGAAAAACCATATTAAACCTCCGGAACGTAATTATATTTTTTTGATAAAAAAAAAGCAATCATAATAAATAAAAATTTGCTCCCGGTCGGTTTTTTGGGAAATTGACACATATGTGTCATTTTCTCTCGAGGAGCGGCGCGGCGCGTATAGCTCCATATGTGTCAAATTTTCTATCGGGGAGCGACGCGAGTCCCGATAAGGTCCCAAGTATGAAGGATGATTTAGCATTTTATTATATTCAAAACGGGAATTCCCGTTTTTATCGGGGCTCGTCGCATATGCGTCAATTTTTTTTTGACACATATGGGCTTTTTTATTCATCGAGGAGCGGCGCGCATATGTGTCATTTTTCTTTTCCCCCACAAAACCGACGGGCGCGGGTAATATAGTTGACGAACAAAGATAAAACCGATTTTTTCAAGAATAGCGGCGCATTCTTTGCCTGATATTTTTGGTAAACCGCTCATACGGCAATTAGAATAGAATCGAAGTATTCAGAAGGAATAGGCATATTATCTTGTTTTAATGCTAAAATATACCCTTCAATAGCCTCTTTAATATTAGAGATAGCCTCTTCTTTCGTTTTACCCTGACTAATACATCCCGGCAAACTTGGACACTCGGCTACATAATATCCGTCTTCTCCCGGATAAATTATAACTTGCCTCATAGTTTTAACTCCTCGTATAATATGAATATATACAAAACATCAGGAAAATCAAGTTGTTTTTTTAATTAATTTGTACCCAGTCGGTTTTTTAGGGCGCGGGATGAAAATAAAAGCGCCATATGCGTCCAATTTATTTGTCGAAGAACGACGCGACCCATATGTGTCAATTTATATCGGGGAGTAGCCGCGGCATCTATGCAACCCATATGTGTCAATTTTCATCAGGAAGCGACGCGGCAGTTATGTAGCTCATATGTGTCATTATATCAGGGAGCGGCGCGGCGGTTATGCGGCAAATTCCTCCCCCAAAAAACCGACGGGGTATTAAAAATTAATATAAATTTAAAGACTATTTTATTGTTATATTTGATAAAAAATGATATTTTTAGATAATATTTTTTATACGGGAGACTATTATGAAAAAGATTGTCAAGTTTTTAGCGATCGCCTACGCGGTCATAATGTTAGCGGGATGTAACGGTCAAAAATTATTTATTTATAATTGGACTTACTACATACCCGACGAGGTTCTGAAAGGTTTTGAGAAAGAGTATAACTGTAAAATTGTGTACGATATGTTTACCTCCAACGAGGAGATGTTTACCAAATTAAAAGCCGGAGCGACCGGATATGATTTGACGTTTCCTTCGGGGGATTACGTATCGATCATGATTAAGGAGGGAATGCTCCAACGTATTGATATGACTAAGATCCCCAATTTTCAATATGTGGAGAAGTCGGTTCTCGAAAAGATCAAATTTGACAGAGACCAGGAGTATAGCGTTCCATTCATGATGGCGGGATCCGGCGTTGCGATAAATACCGACGTCGTAAAGGACTACAAAAAAGATATGTCCGTTTTTTCTAACCCCGCTTACTCCGGAAGAATGACTTTGCTCGACGATATGAGAGAGGTATTCGGATACGCTCTAAAAACTTTGGGGTATTCGGTAAACTCCGTCGACGCCAAACAACTTGAAGAGGCAAAGGATTTGATTATGGAATGGAAAAAAAATATATTGAAATTTGACGCCGAGTCCTTTGGAAAAGGTTTTGCCGCAGGAGAGTTTGTCGCCGTCCAAGGTTACGCCGAGAACGTATTTTTAGAATTGGACGAAGCCGGTAGAAATCGAACGGTATTTTTTATCCCCGAATCCGGCGGTCCTATGTATATGGACTGTATGGCGCTCTTAAACGGAGCGAAAAACGTCGAATTAGCGTACCAATTTATGAATTATATTCATAGACCGGACGTCTACGCGAAGATATGCGATTTTTTGATGTTGCCGTCTATTAATATCGAGGCGAGAAATTATACAAAAGTTAAAACAAATTATACCATTGAAGATTTGAAAAATTCTGAATTCAAAGAGAACATCGGAGAGGCTTTGGAGTTGTATAACGAATTTTGGCAGGATATAAGAATTGGCAATTAATATTCTTAATATTTTGGAGAGTTTATGAAAAAATATAGAAGCGGAATTACTACCGAGGGACGCGCCCGCGCGGGCGCGAGGGCTTTGTGGAGAGCCAACGGGATGACCGAAGAGGATTTTGGCAAACCGATAATCGCTATTGTTAATTCCTACACTAATTTTGTACCCGGACACGTTCATCTCAAAGAGATCGGAGAGATGTTGAAAAAATTGATAAAAGAAAAGGGCGGATTTCCCGTCGAATTCAACACTATCGCAATCGACGACGGTATCGCTATGGGACACGGCGGAATGTTGTACTCCCTGCCGTCGAGAGATTTGATCGCCGACAGCGTCGAGTATATGATGCAAGCTCACATGGCGGACGCTATGATATGTATCCCTAATTGCGATAAGATTGTTCCGGGGATGCTCATGGCTAGTATGCGGCTCAATATTCCGACGATATTCGTTTCCGGCGGTCCTATGGAGGCGGGAGTTTATAAAGGAGATAAGTACGATCTCATAGACGTTATGAGACTCGGCGGGGACTCCAATTTCAGCGAAAAAGAGCTAAACGAGATAGAAAAAGTTAGTTGCCCGACTTGCGGTAGTTGTAGCGGAATGTTTACGGCAAACTCAATGAATTGTCTCACTGAAGCGATTGGTATGGGACTGCCGGGCAACGGTACGTTGATAGCGACTCACAGCTTAAGGAAAAAACTTTTCGAGGAGTCGGTAGATAGAATTCTTAATATGACGAAAGAGTATTACGAAAAAGGCAACGATAAGGTAGCGCCAAAGTCGATAGTTACAAGAGATTCTCTTTTAAACGCTATGTCGCTCGATATCGCTATGGGCGGTTCTACTAATACGGTTTTACACCTATTGGCGATAGCAAACGAAGCCGGAGCGGATTTTACGATGAAAGATATCGACGCGCTTTCAAGAGATATACCTAATATTTGCAAGGTTTCCCCTTCGTCGGCGTATCGCGTCGAGGACGTTAACCGCGCCGGCGGTATCGCCTCGATAATGGGCGAACTTCTCAGAATGGGAAAGTTAAAAAAAGATTGTTTGACCGTTTTGGGTAAAACGATAGAACAAGTTATCAGAGAGAACGATATCGGCGGAAACTACCCCGAGTTGAAAGAGGAGGCTAAGGCGAGGGCTTTAGCCGCTCCCGGCGGAGTAAGGAATCTTGTCGCTTATTCGCAAAGTAATATGTATAAATCAACCGATACGGATAGAGTAAAAGGATGTATCAGGAATTTTGAAAATTGTTACAATAAAGAGGGGGGACTCGCCGTCTTGTTCGGAAATATAGCTCAAAACGGTTGCATAGTAAAGACCGCCGGCGTCGACGAATCGATATATAGATTTACCGGAAACGCCAGAGTTTTTGAGTCTCAAGAAGCGGCAAGCGACGCTATCTTATCCGACAAGATAAGGGAGGGGGATATAGTTATCATACGTTACGAAGGTCCAAAAGGGGGACCCGGGATGCAGGAGATGCTATATCCGACGACCTATCTCAAATCAAAGAATCTTGATAAAAAATGCGCTCTACTCACCGACGGTAGATTTAGCGGCGGCACGGCGGGGCTAAGCATAGGCCACGTATCTCCCGAGGCGGCGAGCGGCGGAAATATAGCGCTAGTCGAAGACGGCGATAAAATAGAGATCGACATATATAAAAGGTCTATAAATCTTGCCGTTAGCGACGAAGAATTGAATAAAAGAAGAGCTAAAATAGAAAAATCTGGAGGGTTTGTTCCAAAACGAGAAAGAATTGTCTCAAAAACGCTTAAACTCTACTCTTTATTCGTTACAAGCGCCGATAAGGGCGCCGTAAGAGACTGGGATAAGATAGAAAGATCATGAGTATAAAATTTGGCAATACGGTTTTTCTACGTAACGGCGTTTTGGCGTCGGGAATACTCGGCGTAACCGGATACTCGATGTTGAAGATCGCGGAAGACGGCGCCGGCGGCGTTACGTGCAAGTCCATATCGAAAATAGAGAGAAAAGGTCATCCTACTCCGGTAGTTCAGGTTTTTAACTCCGGAGTTATTAACGCCGTCGGGCTCTCGTCGACCGGCGTCGAACGTACGACGAGCGAATTAAAAATTTTGAAAGACAAAAGCGACGCGGTCGTTATCGCCTCGATATTTGCCGGGACGGTCGAAGAGTTTGGCGAAACCGCATCCATGATAGATGAAAATATTTGCGATATGATAGAGGTCAATATATCGTGTCCAAACGTCGCCGACGAATTCGGACTTCCGTTTGCAAGCGACCCCAAAATCTCAGGCGAGATAACCCGCGTCGCAAAAAACAGTACCAAACTCCCCGTAATTATTAAACTTTCTCCAAACTACCCCAATATTTGCGAAGTAGCCAAGTCTTGCGAAGCGAACGGAGCCGACGGCATAACGGCTATTAACACTCTCGGTCCCGGTATGCTTATAGACGTTCATACGTATAAACCCAAATTGTCCAATAAAAAAGGGGGCGTTAGCGGTCCGGCGATATTCCCCGTAGCTCTCCGCATAGTTTACGATCTTTATAAGGCTATCAAAATTCCTATCATAGGAATGGGCGGCGTAACGGAAGCGGAAGACGCTATCCAGATGATAGCCGCCGGCGCGACCCTATACGGCGTCGGAACGGGAATACTATACAAAGGAACGTCGATATTCAAAAATATAAACGCGGCGCTCGATAACTACCTCGCGGAGAAGAAGATGAAATACGAAGAACTTATCGGGATAGCTCATAGAATTTGAAACGTTTATTAAAAAAGACGTTTAACGCATATGCGTCGATTTTGATTGTAAGGGGGCATATGCGCTAAATTCCAGTTTTTTATATTACCGACGCCGACTATATTGGAGTTGCGTATAACCGTTATAAAGAAAAGTATAATAAAATGGAAAGAAATTATATTTCCCGCCCCAATAGGGAATTGACGCATATGTGTCAAAAATAAAATTGACGCATACGCTACGCAATGCGCCCCGATGAAAAATTGACACATATGATATAGAAAATAAAATTAACGCATATGAGACAAATATTCTTAATCAGTAAATTATTTTTACTCCCCAAAAAACCGACGGGACGCCCCTTAACTAAACATGTATTTATTAATCTTTCTTGTCGATAGAGTCAGCGCCGAGGTTGCGATAATCAGGGCTACCGAGAGCGCGTTGACCACCGGCGAGACGCCAAATCTTATCATCGAGTAAATATGAAGAGGCAGAGTCGAAGAACCGGGGCCCGATACAAAAAACGTTATAACAAAATCGTCAAGGGAGAGCGTTATCGCTATGAGAAATCCCGATATAATTCCGGGTATCGTCATCGGTATTATAACTTTCAACAGCGCGTCGATCTCTCTGGCGCCAAGATCGTAAGCCGCTTCGATAATCGAGTAGTCGAATTCTGACAACCTTGAAATAACAATTAACAATACAAAGGGAATATTAAAAGTAACGTGAGCAAGAAATATTGTGAATAATCCCAATTTTATCTTTATCCATGAGAAAAATATCAAGAGAGCCACGCCGATAGTTATTTCCGGTAAAATTAGCGGTAGATAGGAAACAATTTGTATGTATCTCTTTAATTTAAAGTTATACCAGTATAGACCAATAGCGCCTAACGTTCCCAGAATAGTCGATACCGTTGCAGAGGAGATCGCTATGATTATCGAATTTAAAAACGAGTTCCAGAGACTGCCGCTATCGAATATAAGGCTTTTATACCATTTCAGCGATACTCCGGTAAAGTTCATAGTCTTTGATTCGTTAAACGAAGAAACTATAAGAACCAAAAGAGGGAGATAAAAAAATAACAGCGTAATTATGAAAAATATAAGCGAAACCTTAAAATTCTTTTTTTTATTTTTAGAAACTTTTACGTTATTGATCATTTGATTCCTCGCTTTAACTCTCTTAACTCTTCAGTTTTACTCTTATTGAAGTTGGAAAACAACAACACCCCTATTGTGGTCATAATAGTGAGCGCTACGGATATGGAAGAGGCTAGAGGCCAGTTGCGCATAACGGTAAGTTCGCGGGCTATGATCGTCCCGACCATAACGGAGTCTTTGCCCCCTATAATTTGAGGAACGGCGTAGTTGCCGAACGTCGGTATGAATGTAAAAAGAATCGCCGTAGTTATACCGGATTTGATATTCGGCAATAAGACTTTATAGATGGACTGCGGTTTCGACGCTCCCAGGTCCCGCGCCGCTTCGAGCAACGAGAAATCAAATTTCTCAATGGTCGAATATAGCGGCAATATTGCAAAAGGAAGCGATACGTACGTCAAAACCGTTATTACAGACCATTGATTGTATAAAAACTGAACGTAATTCTCAATTACGCCTAATTTTATCAATATATTATTAACTAAACCGTTGTTTCCTAAGATCGCTATCCACGCATAAATCCTGATGAGAAAATTTGTCCAAAAAGGGATTATTATCAAAAATATCCAGAAATCCTTTTTTTTACTTCGCGCTATGTAGTAAGCCGACGGAATAGCGAATATTATAGTAAATATTGTCGTGATAACAGATATAAACAGAGTAGACGTCAACGTTTTTAGAAATAAAGGATTAAATAGCGCTTTGTAGGCGTCTAATGATAATTTAAATTCTACGCCGCCGTATAAACCTTTTTTGAAAAAACTTATCGCTACTATTATCAATATCGGGATGGTAAAAAATACCGTTAGCCAAAGGGTTAACGGTAAAGTGTATATTTGACCGTAATTTTTTTTCATTTTTTGACCTCTATTTGACCTCTATAAGAAAACTGTCTTTAGCGTACCACCATATTAATACGTTCTCTTTCCAGCTAAACGGCGTGTCGTCCATAAAGTATTTGATGTGTTGTTTGAATACCTTAAAAGTTACGCCGTTAACGTCAAGAGTAACGTAGTATTTTGTTTGAAAGCCCGAATAGATAAGTTCGTCGATACGTCCCGTTAAGACGTTGATCGGCAGATCGGTATCGGTAGGACGCTCTCTGGATATTCTGATCTTTTCCGGTCTAATCGTAACTTTTACCGTATCGCCTATAGAGACCTCTTTGTCTTTGAATATTTTAAAATCGCCAAAACTATCCGTTTCTATAGTTATAATGTCGTCGTCGACATTTTTAACGGTACCTTTTATATTATTAGTTTCGCCTATAAAATTCGCTATAAACAGGTTGGCCGGGTTTTCATATATTTCAAACGGCGTCCCTACTTGAAGAACCTCGGCGCGATCCATAACGGCGATCCTGTCTGAAACGCTCAGCGCTTCTTGTTGATCGTGAGTAACGTAGATAAAAGTTATACCAATCTCGTCGTGTATAGCGTCTAGTTCGATCAAAAGTTGCTGCCTCAATTTTGCGTCGAGAGCGCTGAGCGGTTCGTCCAGCAGAAGAACGCTCGGTTCGTTAATCAAAGCCCGGGCTATCGCGACTCTCTGTTTTTGACCGCCGGATAGTTGCGAAGGCATCTTTTTTACATGCTCTTCAAGTTTGACAAGAGCCAGATATTCGGTTACTTTTTTTCTTATTTTTTCGTTTGATTCTTTTTTGAGTCTCATAGAAAACGCTACGTTCTCAAATACGCTGAGATGGGGAAAAAGAGCGTAATTTTGAAACACGGTATTAACATGTCTGTTATTAGGCGATTTATTTATGATATTTTTTCCATCAAGATAAACCGCTCCTTCGGTCGGATATTCAAATCCGGCGATTATTCTAAGAAGCGTAGTTTTACCGCACCCCGAAGGTCCCAGCAATGAAAAGAACTCGCCGGGCTTTATTTTTAAATTTGCGTTTCTCAAGACTCTTACAGAATCAAAGTCCTTACTTACGTTATCGATAATCAATTCTCCGCCAATCAATTTATTACTCTCCTAAAATTTAATGCTATTTCAATTTAATACTATTTCAGCTCGCGAATAACCCCGGCGATTATTTCGAATAGATCGTCTAACTCCTCGTATTCGACGCTTGAAAACGCTATTCGCAGATCTTCTCCCAATGCGATTGTTCCGACGCCGTATTTTTCCAGAGCCGACGCTCTTACTTTTTCGGCGGTCGTTCCCTTTGGTTTGATACACATAAAATACCCCGAGTTAAAAGGATAAACTTCCCAAAGGTCTTTATATTTATCTTTATAGACTATTTCTTTGACTTTATTGGCTCTTTTCTTTAAAATTTCAAACTTTTCTATCTTCTCTTTGATATATACCTCTCCGCCGCCCATTATATCAAGAAAAATCGATTGGGACAATAGAGAACAATTGGATATCGATGTTCTTATGCAAGCCGTCGTTTTCTTTTCCAAAACGGCGTAGGCGTCGGCGTTTTTGTAGAAATCGGAGAAGGTTATAAAGCCGATTCTCAATCCCCATGCGTAATCCTCTTTTGAGAAGCCGTCGATTTTTAGCGCGGCGACGTTTTTATGCAATCCCGTCATTCTTGAAAAGATCGATCCGTCTATTAAGTCGTCTTCGTAAAAAAGTCCGTAATAGGCGTCGTCGCAAGCTACCAATATTTTTTTTCCGTCGTCGGCGCGTTTTTTAATTACCGCCGTTATTTCGTCGACCTCTTTTAGCGTAGGCGAATACCCGGTAGGATTATTCGGAAAATTAAAAAGTAAAACAATTTTATCTTTTTTTGAATTTGCTATAGCTTGGTCAAGCCCGTCGACGTTAAAACCGGTCGATTTTTTATTAAAAAGAGGATAATTAACGACGCGCGCTTTGTATCTCTCTTCAAACATAAGGTTGTAGTTTTCCCACAATTTGTCCGGAATAATAATTTCGTCGTTTTCTCCCAAAAACAGATCGGCAAAAAGCATTATACCGTGAGTCAATCCGTTGGTAACCACCGGCATACTTATCATATCTTGAGATTTGATGAGACTGTTTTCATGTAGAATCTTATTCTTCCACTTTTTTCGCAATTCCTGAACTCCGGAAGCCGGAGCGTACGGAAATATCTGATCGGGTTTGAGAATGTTGAAATATTTATTCAACGAATTGAGGAATATCGGCATCTTTTTTGATTCGGCTATACCGATCGTAGCGTTATATTTTGTCGCCTTCTCTTTAGCCTCGGCGGATTGAACGATTATACCTTTCGGCATATAAATATTTTTACCAAAATCGCTTAACATAAAATAAAATATATCGGATTTTTCTTTGAGAATTTTATTCATCTCTATCGCCGTTTCCTTCATAACAGACTCCTTTCCAAATTTGATTTAATATACGATATAGAAGCGTCGATCATAGCGTGATAATCTCCATCCCTATAAAATTTTGCAAGAACAAGGTCGCTTAGATTGTCGGGGAAAATCCCCCCCTTATATAACGTTTTGCATTCAAGCGTCAACTCGGCGTCCTTTAACGAAGAGGTCTTAACTTCGCGCGATTTTAGTTTCTTCAACCTCGTTTCGGCAAATTTATCAATATACCTGCCGGAGTTTGACCCGCAAAATTGTAAAACGTCGTTGTATTCGTCGGGCATAACGTTTATCGTGAATTCGTTGTGAAATTTCAGCAACTCAAAAGAGTATCTCGTGGGACGAACCAAAATAGATACTACGGGTTCATTCCAGATTACGCCGAATTGAAGCCACCCCAGAGTTATAACGTTTTCTCTGGTCTCTTCGCTTCCGCAAACTAATAGAACTCCGGGAGAGGGGAGCTTTTTCATCATATAAGGGATAAAATCCCATAAAACCGAAACGTTGATTTTATTCATAAGAATTAACCTATATTTTTTTGAAATCTCGCGATTATATATTATTAGAGCTTTAAAGTAAATATTTTTTTTATTATTAATTTAAAATTGACTTTTTTGTTTATTATAAGTATATATTATTAAGAATAATAAAATTTTTACGAAAATGTTAATAGGGGTTATCCGTTTACTAAATATTTATTGCGAGGGCGTATTATGTCGTCTTTAGATGATATTAAAAAAAAGTTGAGTATAGACGAGCTTGACAAGGACACCAGATCTGCAATGTTCAATAAGTTTGTAGAGAAGGGGGGACAGGTTATTACCGAAAAGAAGTCCGGCGGAGCTATCAAATTCAACCGGGACAGACAGCGGGCGATAAACGAACATATTACAAGAAAACAAGAAGAACTCAAGTCAAGGAGTTCGATCTTAACCGAAGGCGGCTCTTCGGGGAGTAAAAAAGATAAAAAAAAGCGTCCCAGTTTTTTTGTGTTTTTGAAAGGCGTTTTTCTGGGGTATTTTACTTTTTCAAAAAGTTTTAATAAAAAATTCGCCGCCTCTATGAAGGAGGAGATAAGCGATATATTATCTACTCTGAATTTCATCGCCGGTCAATTGATAAGTCTGGATATGGATAAAAAAATTGGAGCCGTCGAAATATTAAATAAAACCAATATTTTTGCGTACGAACTTTTAATGAGAATTTATAATCTTTTTAAAGTAAATAGTATTACTAGAATTCAGACTTTTTTTGTCAGATATAACAATATATTGTGCCCGGGAATAATCGACGATATAAGAATTATTTATAAAGAGCTCGTCGTTATATACCCTTATTGGGAGAGCATAAAAGAGGCTTTGTGGAAAGGCGTTTTAGTCTATCAGGAGATTACTTCAAAAGAACCGGTTATTAATAAATTAAAAATAAACAGGTTCATAGATACGATATTCAACTATTTTTTACCGGGGTTTCATATTACTTTATCGTATAACCTATGCGAGAACGTTCCATACGAGTACAACTATATGAAAGAATTCGCTAAAATAGACCAAAAAGAGGATATCGGCTCTTTAACAAAGGAGTACGAAGAGGAAAAGAAAAAATATATCGAACAGAAAGAAAAAGAAAAAAATGAGATGAAACAGGCGTTTCAAGAATCCGTCGATAAAAGAGAGATGGAAAAAATTCCTAAATATACTCAAAAAGGGTTAGCGTTAATAGATTCGATAGTGGATAGAATTCCCGCGCTTTATAAGACGGATCAAAGACTGCAGGTATATGAAATTAACGAGAAAGCCCTCTATTTCTTTGTTATATTCGACGAGTTTGATAAGGAGTACTCGTTTATATTGACTACTTCGCAAATAAAATTAACCCCCAGACTCGAAGCGGGTAAACGCGTAGATATCAAAGCCGATTTTGACGAGTTAAATATAAAATACAACGAAATAAACTCGTTTATTCGAGAATATACTCTTCTTTTGGAGCAATATCGTAAAGTAAGCGAAGATTTCAAGAATTCTCCTCTCGCTTTACAACAAAAACAGGCAAACATAAATTTAAAAAGAGCTCAGACTTTTAACGAAATGAGAAGTAGAGCGTCGATGTTTTTGAAGAAATTCGATATCGCTTTACAAAAATTGATAAACGATTATAACGGCGAGAAGTTATTAATGCAAAATCCGGACGATACGCTGCATTTTCAGTTAGAACTCGGCGAAAAAAGGAAATTTGAAAACATAAAAATCATAAACGCAATAGCGGCGGCTTTCAGCTTTACGTCCGGCATATACTATTATCTCAATTACGATAGATTAAGCCAAAAAGGCATATACGTAGAAGAGAGAAAAGAGCCCGATAATGCCCCAAAATCGACTTCGGATAGTATCGAGAATAACGATGAAGAAATTCGCGATATGTCAAAAAGCGAGAAGCCGGACGCATAAACGGCGATTTACCCTGACGAGTACGGGCGAATCGTCGCTTATGCGTCGGTTAACATCATATGCGTCGAATTTTATCGGGGAGCGGCGCGACAGTTACGTAACCCATATGCGTCGAATTTTATGCGACAATTGTCGCGCGTTATCGACGCGTCGCATATGTGTCAAATTTTCAGGACGACCGCCGCGCGTACCCGTTCATATGCGTCCGATTTCCAAAAAACCGGGGGCGCTATAATTATTACTCTTTTATTTCAATTTTATTATAATTGTGTTATCATAGCCCAAAATTTTAGCGGGAAAATTCATGGCGAATCTCAGATCTATATTCAGATTAAGAATAGCTTTATTTTTTATTGTCGCCGTTTCTATTTTGATAATTATCAGAGTTTTATATCTCTCGTCGATTAACCCGGATAGCTATCAATCTCTCGATAAAGGGGAGTATACCCTCGAAAGAGGCAATATTTACGACAGTACCGGGATACTTTTAGCCGCCAGCGATATACTAAAATCAGTTTATTCCAATCCCAAAGAGGTTCAGAATAAAGAAGAAACGGCTCTGTCGCTTTCAAAGATATTAGGTCTTACAAAAACGGAGTTATACGACAAACTTCAAAGTAAAAAAAGTTTTATATGGTTGAAAAGGCACGTTAGTCCCGAACAAGAGTCGCAGATAAAAGAGTTAAATTTAAAGGGAATATATCTTAAAGAGGAGTATAAAAGATTCTACCCCAACAAAAACCTCGCTTCGCACATTTTGGGATTTTGCAACATCGACAGCAGAGGAGTCGAGGGGATAGAAAAAAGCATGGATTCATACTTGCTAACGGAGATATCCGGAGCGGAAGATGCGTCTAAAAAAAAGTATTTTAACGTTAATTTGACGATAGACGCCAATATTCAGGCTTTTACGGAATATGTTCTTAAAAACGGAGCGCTTAGAGAGAATTCCGACATCGCGACTCTCATTTTTTTAGACGGTAAGAGCGGCGATATTATCTCGATGGCAAATTATCCCGATTTTGATCCCAATTTTTTTACGCGGTATAATCAGGAGACGTTTAGGAACGCTTCTATATTTTATCAATACGAGCCGGGGTCCGTATTTAAGATATTTTCTCTATCGCCGTGTCTAGATAGCGGTTTGATAACGGAGAATACTTATTTTTTTTGCGACGGATTGTTTGATAACGTAAGCGGGGTCAAGATCAGATGCTCCGGCATTCACGGCTCGGTAAATCTTTCAGGCATAATGAAATACTCCTGTAACGAGGGGACTTTACAGGCGATAGAGCTGATCTCGTCGGAGAGTCTATATTTGAACTTAAAGAAATTCGGCTTTGGAGAATCCTCCTCAATCCTTTTGCCCGGAGAACAGCCCGGTTCGTTAAAAAAATTAAAAAATTGGTCTATTAACTCAAAATATACGATTCCAATAGGTCAGGAGGTCGGCGTAAACGCTTTGCAAATGGTCAGAGCGGCTACCGTATTTGTAAACGACGGAACGATGGTTGAAACTAATATCGTTAAAAGCATAACCGATAGAGATAATAAAATAATCAAAGAATTTGGCAGAAAAGAGATAAGAGATATTCTAAAAAAAGGGATCTCCAGAAGAATTCTTGATACCTTAATTGAAGCCACAATGACGGGAGGAACGGCGCGACGTTTAAACATCGAGGGAATTCAGTTCGCCGCAAAGTCCGGAACTGCTCAGATATTTGACAAAGAGTTGGGGAGATATTCGGACGACGAAGTAACCTCCTCTTTACTGGTTTTTTTTCCGTTTGAGAATCCGCGATATATTATATATATGGTATATCACAAACCGAAAGGAAGAATCAGATGGGGCGGGAATATTTGTTCGGTTTTACTTAACGAATTTATCAGCGGAATTATCGGGTATTATAGAATAGGATCCGAGGAGGAGTATTCTCTATCCGAAAAGGACGTAGTTATTGATAAACGGTATAAACTAATAGAAAAAACCCCTTTTATAATGCCGGACTTGAGCGGCATACCGGCCGGCGACGCTCTGGATATCTTATCTAAAGTCAACGTTAAGGTAAAGGTCGCCGGTATGGGGATAGTTTACGCGCACGATCCGCAGAAAGGCGCTACTATTAAGACGGGCGACGAGATAATTCTATATCTCAAATAGATACTGGACAATTATAAAAAAATTTATTATACTGCGGCAAAAATAACTAGGATTAATATGAAAGAAAAGAGTTTTGAGAGTTCGCTATCTTCGCTTGAAAAGATTACCGGTAGACTGGAAGAGGGCGCTTTGCCTCTCGACGAAGCGTTGAAGTTATTTGAAGAGGGGGTTAAACTAAGCAGATATTGCGAGGAACAGCTCAATAAAGCCAGAGAAAAGATTGAAATATTGAAAAACTGCGATATACCCGCCGAAGATGAAGAAAACGACGAAAATAAAGATATAAAAAATAACGGCGGCGCTATTGCCGCAACCGACGAAAAAAAACCAAAAACAGCCAAAAAAAAACAAAAGAAAAGCGAACCGATCGATGAGGAAAATTTGCTATTTTAAATCTTGAAAAAAAAGAGATCTTCGGAAGAGTATTTTCGACGGATAAAAATAAAATATACATTTTTCAGAATAATTCCGTTAGCGAATTTTTTATCCCTGAGAGCGCTAGTAGCTATTTTGAGTCGATAGACGTCGGAGATATTGTTAAGATAAGTTTTTCTATCGAAAACGGAGATTATTACGCTCGTTCGGTAATTTTACTCAATAGACCGATGCTAAATCCCGTAACAGATCCGGATTCGTTCCTAAACAGATATTTAAGAAACAACGTCGGCTTTAATATCGCTAACCGCGAAAAATATTTTAAATATATCAGAGAATTCTTTAGCGAAAGAGAATTTATCGAGCTTCACACTCCTACGTTGACCGAATCTCCCGGTATAGAGACCTATATCGAGCCGTTTCAAACTACCTATTACGCTTATAATAACGATAAAATTCATTATTATTTGCCGACGTCGCCTGAATTCTCGTTAAAAGAAGCGCTAACGCTGGGATACGACAATATTTATGAAATAGCGAAAGTTTTCAGAAACTCCGGCGAGAAATCGCAGTATCATAGCCCCGAGTTTTTTATGCTCGAATGGTACAGAGCCTACGCAAACTACGAAGCGATAATCGAAGACTGCTCGCGCTTGTTAAAATATTTATCTCTTAGAATTTACAATAACCCGATAATAAAGCATAAAAGAGGCGTAATAGATTTGTCGGACGCAAAAACAGTTGCCGTAAAAGAACTTTTCGAAGAGTATGGGATAAACCTAGACCTCTACTCCTCCGATCCGGCGAAGTTTATAAAAGAGGTCAACTCGCATTATAGTTGCGATCTGTCGGACGTCCAAAAAGACGACGTTTTTTTTAAATTTTTTATGGATAAAATAGAACCGACTTTGGGATACGATAAACCTGTTTTTGTATGTTCTTATCCGATAGATATGTGCGGTTTATCTAACGTATGTAAAGATAACGCTCTTTACGGCGAGCGGTTTGAACTCTATATTCTTGGAATAGAGTGCGCCAACGGCTTCGGCGAACTAACCGACCCAGTAAAACAGAAAGAAAACTTTGAAAAAACGCTGAAATTCAGAAATAAAAACGCAATATACAAACTTTCTATGCCAAATAGGTTTATTAAAGCTCTAAAATACGGTATTCCTCCCTGTTCGGGAGTAGCCCTTGGATTAGAGCGGCTTTTTATGATACTATTCGACGTAAATTCTATAGAATATACCAGAATATGCGAAATATAATTTTAATAGCGCCCGTCGGTTTTATGTGGCGGGATAAAATTGACACATATGGAACTGCATACGGCGGCGTTCCCCGACAAGATTTTGACACATATAGAGCTACATGCGACGCGACGCGCCTTATCGCCGCATCTCATATGTGTCAATTTATTCGTCGAGGAGCGGCGCGAACCCCGATAAAATCCCGATATGAAGGACGATTTAGTGTTTTAGTATATTCAAAACGGGAATTCCCACTTTTATCATGGCGCGTCGCATATGGTATTATGGTAAAAGTCAACGATAGTCTTTTTTTTCATCATTTAGAAAATATCTCAAAAAAAAATCATTCTTTTGCGCCATATTTTTTTAAAAGTTTTATTATTTTTTTATAATTCTTTTTCTTCTTCATCCTATCATATACCAATATTTTTTTTTGATTTGCATAACTTAACGCCAAATTTTTGTTATCTTTTTTTATCGATACGTCAGCTCCATTTTTTAATAATAATTCGACATTCTTCAATTGATCAAGGCAAACCGCTAGCGTTAACGCAGTCTCGCCGTCTGTAGCTTGATCATTTATTTTTGCCCCTTTTTTTATTAATAGATCGACTACTTCATACATTTTATCATCGCCTGAAGCAAACATTAATGGAGTGTAATCGGCTAAATATGTTCTTCCAAATTTTCCATAAGTTTTTACATTTATATCGGCGCCATTATTTATCAAATAAACAGCTATTTGTTTATGTCTAAAAATTAATGCTTCCATTAACGCAGATCTTCCGCTTTGCGGTTTAATATTAACGTCGGCTCCATTTTTTAATAATAATTCGATTACTTCTTTTACAGGATAAATTTTTGCAACCGAATAAATTAATGCAGTTTTATTGCTTTCATCGGTATACGACCGGGGAATATATAAATCGATAGTATTAATATACGGTCTTGGTATATTATATTTAAAACTTAACTTTTCTAATAATGCAGTATCCTGTAAGTTCATATTTCGTTTAGTCGTCGCGTTTACGTCGGCGCCGTTTGATATTAAAAAATTAATTGCGTTTATATCAATTTTACCGGATCGTTTGCAAACCTCAATTAAGGGAGTCGTATCATTTCTCGGACAATAATTAATATCAACTCCTTTTTTTAGTAAAATTTTTCCTATTTCTAAATTATTATTTAACATTGCGCATATAAATGGAGTTAAATTATCCAATCCCTTTTTAAAAGAATACATATCTATTGTAATCTCATTTGTTTCAGCATTAATATCCGCGCCGTTATTGATTAAAAGTTTAATTATTTCATTTGATGAATTAATTCTAACGGCATATATAAGCGGCGTCTCTCCATATTTATTTCTGAAATTAATATTCATATATCTATTTAAAATCCAACATTCTAATTCAGATATATTATTATTTTCAATTAATTTCAACATATCATAATCGTAATCTTGAGATAAAACAAAAAATGAACAATAAAATAAGATATAAAATATTAATGTTTTTTTCATTTATACTCGCCGTTTTATATTTTCCGAACTAAAAATTGATATAAATAGACCATATATTCATGATATAAAAAAACATATCGCCCGTCAAGAAAAAAACTTAATAGATATTTTTTAATATGGTATTGTTTATAATCGATATTTTTAAATATTTATTCGAACTATTTTGCGCGGTATTAACAATTATATATTTTACGCCTCTTATCTCTTTTTCGTCGTAAAAATGAAGATGTCCGCACATATAGTATTTTACGCCGTATTTTTCCAATACGTCGTACAAAAAATAGGCGTCTTCCGGATAGGATAACGCCGTCGGACTTTGAAATTCTTTATCCGTCGGACTATAATGACTGAAAACGAATTTATTTATCGAATTCGACGCGGATAAGGTATCAATAATCCAGTTTTTCTGGTCGGAGCCTATCGTTCCGTTAGCGGTATCCGTAAAAATAAAATGATTATCCCCTATTTTAAAGTCATAAACGGTTCTGCCCAAAATACTTCGCCACTCCGCATAGCCGTTATTGTATAAATCGTGGTTGCCTATAACGTAATAAACCGGAACGTTGACGTTTTTTAAGTCCTCAAGCAGGTAGTCGTACTGGTGTTTTAGTCCCGATTGAGCGACGTCGCCGCAAACTACGATAAACGATATTTCGTCAAATCTGTCGTCGGCTGAAATATCTTTAAAATATTTCTCGTCGCCGTCGTAATAATGCAAATCCGCAATAACCAAAAAACTAAAATTTGACGTATCGGCGACGTACGGGGGAAGAATAACCGGAAGATTGTCCTTATCGATAAACCGCTCCCTAACGTTTTGGCTTCTGCTTGAAACGATCCCCAAAAAGTCTACATATTCGCATGAAACCGCAAATAAAATTACCGCAGATAAAACAATTTTAAAAATCCAATTCATACCCGATTCCCGATTTGATCCAGAATTTATTTATATATCCGGCAAAAGGCAAAGCTCCGGCAACGCCGTAACCTATATCGAAGTCGAAGGAGATATTTTTCGGCATATAAAACCTGTTTTTATATTCAAATTGCAGGTAATTTGACGAAAAAATCTCCATATCGTCTCTATTGCCAAAACGAAAGGCGAACGTATAAAATTTGGCGGGATTAAACGCTATTTCTATATCAAACAAAAAAAAGAACTGAAAAAGAAAATCCTCTTTATAAGTAATTTTTTGATCAAAAATATTCAGGTCGACAAACTGAAACGCCGCGCCGGTTTTTATACTAAAATCAACCCATTTGATTAGATCGACGTAAAAATTTGTTAAAACTACGATATTACTCTCTCCGATCTTAAAATCGTTAAAATCCCTGTAAATATAATATATTTCGACCGACATAAAAAAAAACAGGATTCATCTCCCACCCCGCCCTGAATACGTCGGGTTCAAGTCCGTTTCTCGTATGTTTCAGTCCAAAATCAAAATTAAATAGTTTTGATAATTTAATACCGATAGAAGTATCGTAAACAAATCCAAAACGCATACCGTCGACGTATTCAAATCCGCTCTCCAGTCTGAAATCCAACGAAGTCGGAGCAAAAAGATAATCGCTTACTCCGGCTAACTTCTTATATCTAATCCCGGATTCCCAATTTGGGTTATCGTATTTTAGAGAATTTAAAATTATAGCCGTAAAAAGAAAAAATAAAATAAAAAAATTTTTCATACCGCTATCTCGTGAAAACAACTACTATCGAAAAGAGCAGTATTGTTATAATTGAAAATAAAATATTAAAAACCGAAAAAATTATCATTAATACTCTCTTAGTTATAATTTCATAAAGCCGGATACTAGCGCAAATATTTGCAAGAGCAAACATAAAAAGGACGGAATCTGTGAAAATAATCATTTTAAGTATCATAGTAAGAGTATTTTGACTAAAATTCTGAAATCCGCCAATTCCGTAGAGAAACAACAGAATTATCTTATATAAAAAGAGGACTAAAAATATCTTTTTCACATAAATATATAGTTTCTCTAATATCATACAAATCCGTTAAATATAGTTTGGGTCAAACAAAACCATCAGTATCTCGCCGGAATCAAAAGTTATCTCAAGTTTATCCTCAACCGCGACGTTGCTTACGCTTTGATCCGATACGTCCAAATTACTTTGCGCGTAGTTATATCTACTCCCTTTTATAAAGATATTTATTATCTTTCCCAGAGGAAATAGAGAAAAACGCCTGTTTTTAACTCTATTTATTGTAATACCCTTATTAATAAGCGTTATTTCGCTATTATCTGTAATTATCGATATATTTAACTCTTCGTATTTCTTTAACAAAAAAATATTGGCTAAACTATGATCGACGTAACTCCCCGTCGAGGCAAACATATAAATCTTATCCGGATTCAACGCCCGCGTTTCCGCTATAGCCAGCTCGGAGTCTGTAAAATCTTTATCCGGAGGAAACGCTTTTTTAGGGACGTCCGGATACATATCAACCAATTTGGGATCGACGCTGTCAAAATCCCCGATTATTAGCGACGGCGCGATACCCGCTTCGTTCAAAATTTTAAGCCCGCCGTCGACCGCTATAATAAACTCCGCGCCGGCGGAGTATCTTCTCAACTTTTCGACGCTAAAATTCTCGCCGGCGCATACGATTACTACCTCTTTCATTTACGATCTCAATATCTCGTTGGGTTTCAATTTTGACGCTCGAAAAACCGGAATAAACGCCGAAGTTACCGTCATTAATAATACTACAAACGCTATCGAAAGGGTTTCAAAAAACCCGATCTTTATCACAAACGAAGTCTGATAATATATCGAAGTATCGTAAATAACTACCGGTTGAAACGATAAACCCGGAACGGCAAACTCCAATAAATATTCGATATATGCGAGGGATACGTTGATTATCTTTTCTAAAATTACAAAAATATTCGAGACGTTTGCGCCTATAAAAAATCCCAAGACGACCCCGAAAAAACAACCTAAAAATCCGATTATTACGCTTTCTAACGTAAAAATCATATTTATATCTTCCGGACTAGCTCCTATCGCCTTTAATATCGATATATCTCTCTTTTTCTCAGCTAACGAGAGTTTCAAAGCTCCATAGGTATTTAAAGAAACCATAATAAAAATAATCATAAAAAGAAATATTATCATTACTTTTTCAAGTTTCAACGCCGCAAAATACCCTTTATTCATCTCTTCGGCGCTTAATACGCGGTAGTCGTCTCCAAGAAACCCCTTTATATCCCGGATTATATACTTTTGAGCGCTTCTGTTTTTTAATTTGATCCCGACGTTGTCTATGGATATTTTTCCCGTCAAAGGTAAAAGCGAGTATATCGAAATAAATCCCCAATATCTGTCGTAATCGTAACTTCCGGTCTCAAATATCCCGCTTATATTAAAAGGAATCCCTTTACTCTTATAACTTCTCAGACTTATATCGGGCGATAGTAGAAGTTCGTCTCCGCCTCTGACCGTTACCCTTTCGCTAAGCGGCTCGCCGATTAATATATCGTATTCTCCAAGTTGAAATTTACCGTTGACAATCCGGAAATATTTATTAAATCTGCTATCCTTTGCAATCTCGTCAGGGTCTAACGCCCTCAGTTTTAAAATCTGTATTTCCTGAAATATATTTCTATCGACCTGAAAAATAATCTCTCTATCGCTATAAGGAACGACCGACTCGATTTGCTCAAATTTTTCGTATAAAGACTTTTTCATATTCGCAATCTCGAATACAGTAAAAGATTTATCGTCTTTCTTTGAAATATTTATATGCGAAGAGCCGATCTCAACTCTTTTAGAGATATGATTATCTTGAAAGCCGTTCATTATAGAAATAACGACAATCATAACGGATAATCCTATGGATAATCCCAAAAAAAGAGAGATAAATACCAAACTACCTCTATTTCGGCTTTTATCGTTCATATATCTCTTAGCGACAAACAGCCTGAATTTCAGCGTATCTATAGTTTTTTTTATATTTTCCTTTTTATAATTCAAACGCCGTTTCCTATGAATTTAAGTATAAAAAATTATAATTTAATCGATCAGTTTTGTCAAATTTTATAAGAATATTTTACCGACCGCGCCTCGTCGATTTTTTTTAGGAGAGATTGACGCATATGATGTTAAGAATAATTTAACGCATATGCGGCGCTATATTTTATCTCAATTTTGACACATATGCGACGCATATGAGAGGCAATACTCCTCGATAGAAAATGACACATATGAGTCGGATTGCGACGTCTCTTAATTTGACGCATATGATGTTGTAAAAAGTGAAAAATAAATTGACGCGTATGACGTTAATTTTTACGCGACAATTGTCGCGCGTTATCAACGCGTCCCATATGCGTCCAATTTATTTTCGGTATCATATGTGTCATTTTCTTCCCCCGCTCCAAAATACCGGCACATGGCGCTTACCGACTGTTTATTTTATTGACAAAAGGCAAATATTTAAGTATATTTTTCTTCTGTCCAAATACCCGTAGCTCGTAATAGATATAAAACGAGCCGGATTGGAGATGAGATTATGAAAATAAAAAAAGATTTTAATCCAAAAAAACTGTTTGAACTTCTTACCCCGGTAGAGATCAATCCGGATATATCCTATCTTACCGACAATCAAAAAATTATCATAGATTATTTAATCGAGGTAGCCGATATTATCGACGAGATATATTTATTGCAAAAAAACCGAGATAATTTGGTCATAAAGGAGAAGATTCGCGCGCTAAACGATCCGGATATCTCTTTATATTTTAAAGTTATGAGCGGTCCTTTCGACGGTTTTAACGACAATATCCCGTTTATAGAAGGAGTCGAGTATAACGATAAAGCGGGATTCTACCCGGAAGACTTGACGGTAAAAGAGTTCGAGGATTTTCTGTTAAAACGCCCCGAATTAAAAGACGATCTGATCTCGCCGTATACCGTAATAGTAAGAGAACCCGACGGCTCGTTGAAAGCGGTAAAATATTGCGACGTTTATAAAAATTATCTGCAAAAAGCGGGCGACGCTCTAATGAAAGCTTCCGAGATCTCCGAAAATCCGTCGGTTAAATCGTATTTACAAGCTCTTTTTGCCGCATTTCAAAACAACGATTTTTATAACGCCGACATCCGCTGGCTGCAACTTGTCGATAACGACATTGAGTCTATTATAGGTCCTCATGAATTTTACGACGATAAATTTATGGGATATAAGACGTCGTTTACCGCATTTGTCGCTATAAAAAACAGAACGGAGTTTAAAAAATTAAGAGCGATTCTCAAACTTCTTGATACGCTTCAACAAAGCCTCCCTATACCGGAACATTACAAAAAAAACATAAAGAGCTCTAATTCTCAAATTCAGGTTATAAACTTGATATACGCCGGCGGCGACGCGCGAGGTCCGATACAAACCGCGGCTTTTAATCTTCCAAACTCTCATAAGGTAAAATCCGAATTTGGAAGTAAAAAAGCGCTTATTTATAACGTTATAGAGGCAAAATTTAACACGATATTAAAACCGATTGCCAACAAGTTTTTAGACGAAAAAGACGCCGAAAAAGTAACCTTCTCCGCGTATTTCAACTTTATCCTTATGCATGAGGTAAGTCACGAGCTTGGCATAGGAGTTATAAAAGACGAAGAGGGCAATCCCAAAGATATAAGCTACTTTCTCAAAGACCTCTATTCTACTATAGAGGAGACAAAAGCCGACGTTATGGGAATGTATTTGACCTTTTATTTGTTAAAGAATTGTTTTATTACAGACTGCTCTTTTATTGAAACTGTAGTTACTTATATGATGAGTTTATTTAGGTCGATGAGATTTGGCAAAGAAAACGTCCACTGCATATCAAACATTATTCAATGGAATTTTCTCAGAAAAGAAGAGGTTTTTATACCAAAAAACGATAATAAATTCTCCATCGATTTACATAAATTTGAAAAAGTCGTCGAAAAACTTCTGACAATAATTTTGACCTTACAAGCCGAAGGAAGTTATAAAAAATCAAAAGATTTTATTGAAGAATACTCTTACATAGACGACGAACTAAAGAGCAGTTTAGAACTTTTAGTATCTCTTCCGATTGATATTCTACCGATATATCCTAAAACCGACGAAAACCCGTAGTATAATTTGATACTTATTGAAACTTCCAATACTATCTATTCCGCGCAAAAGATAAAGAATCCGCGCTCCGGCGCTTTTTTTACAATATTATTGAGCGGAGCGCGACGGAAGACTGATAATTATATCTCCTATTTCCGGCAATACATCTTCGTTCTTCAATTTAACAACTTTAGACGCGGACATATTTTTTTCAACCGTAACGACCTGAGCCGCCCCGATAGTTTTTTTATTAAATCCCAAAACTTTTCCCGCCGAATCCGTCAAGGGATCGCCTACCCTAAGTATAAATAGGTAGTCTCCCTTTTTTATTCCGTGAGTCTCCGACGCGGTGGTCATAATCTCGTCGTCGCTCGTCCCGATAACTTCGCCCATTATAGGAATCTTCTCTTCTATATAGTTGATTACTTGCATCGTCGCTTTATCGAGCGCCGATCTATATTGCGGCGAAAGGTCTACGTCCTCTCCGGTCGCTCCGATAGCGTTTATAGGTCTGCTGGTAAGATTTCTCGGACCTTGAATAATCATCCCCTCGGCGCTTACAAAAAGATTTTCCTCCTCTTCCGCCTTAATTATATTTGTGAACTCAATAACGCCTGTGTTCGCGTTTGTTACGGTTAGAGATACTTCGACGGCTACTTTCAATGAAAAATACCCGCCCATCTGAGTAACTATGGGGTAAGACTGCGTTATTTTACCGACGACCGTGTAACCGGCTATCCTGAGATTTCCCATTTCGATAGTCGCGTCCCCTTCGGAAAACTCGTCGTAACCGAGCTTCATTTGTTCTTCAAGAACCGCTTTTATATCGCTGTCGCTACCAAGCATCGTAAATCTGCCGGTATTCGCCAACTCGGCTTTAACCTTCTCGTCCATTTTAAATTCGTAATCGTCTATGGCTTTGAGAAACGCCTTGGAAATATCAAACCTCATCACCCGCAAAACCGGTTTAACAAATTTCATTTTTTTCTTGTTTTTTATTCCTAGAACAAAGTCCGAATCAAAACCGGATGGAACGACTAAATCCTCGACTACTTTTGGAAGAGCGCCTTTCTTTTCTTTTCCCTTTTTTTCAGTAGTTTGGCATGAGAATAACAAAATTATAAAAATAAAAAATAATATTCGCGATATATTCTTCATAATAATCCCTTTTAAATTTTAACATATTTTTGCAGTTCTACTACTTTGTCGAATAATTTTCTGTTCTTTTGTAAATACGTCTCGTACCTTTTCTGATAAAATTTACCGTACGCAGAAATATTATCAAGATCCATTTTGGTCATACTGGAAAATTTAGGATCGGAAGGGACATTTTTCGCCACATATTCTGCGATTTTTTTAGAAATTTCAAACGGATCCAAAGAGAGAGTTATCGCGGCGGTTTCCAGCGTCATCGCGGCAAACATCTCCACGATAGCGACAACCTGTAAAGCGCACCCCGCTCCTATAGCGTTAACAAATTCGCCGCCTGTTCTTATTCTCTCTAACGCCTCTTTATTTGACTGCTTGATTTCGTCAAGATAAGATTTGTTAGCAAGCAAAAAATTAACCATTATCTCTTTATCGTTCATTTTTTTATTCTTTTTTTTAAACTGCTTTATACCTTCCAGCAAAGCGTCTTTAGAAGAGGTATTTAGAAGCATCCCTTCAAGTTCGATAATCATATTCTCTAAATACTGATTTTGAGCGACTTCGTACGCTTGAAAAAGCAAAGAAGCCGTCATTATTTTGTCGTATATTTCAGACCCCAATCTTAAAGAATAAAACTCCTCGTCTTTCAAAGAGTTTTTCAACACCGTTACTCCGTCTCTTACGGCGATATTGCCCTTTCTGCCAAAGATCAGTCCGAATTCGTTTGGCTCGGCCGGTTCGTAAACAGGAATCCCGCCTCCGCCCTTAGCAATATAACTTCTGATATCTCTAGGCGTCTCCACTCGTCCTTCGATAAGCGTCGCCATCCCGTTTTTATCAAACTCAATATTCTTCACGACATATACCGGATTGTAGTTATCGGATTCCAAAACGCATTCGTATATACTTAAAGCCGCCTCGCCTCCGGTAATACCGGACATAGCGTAAGCTATCTCGTCCAACAAAGTCTCGGGAGTTAATCTTGTCCCGTATTTTCTCATGGTTTTAATACCGGGAATTACCCCTTTCTTTAACTCAACCGAATTCGCCGTAGTCTCGCATAAAAATGAAAATAAAATCGACAAAATTATAAAAAACGTCGTCGTCCTAGTACCTCTTTTCATAAATCTTCTCCTTATTACTTATCATTATTTATCGTTGTCCCTATACTAAACGAAATAATTTTTTTTATCAACAATTTTCGAAATTTTTACAAAAATTTCAAACAGAGAAAACGTCGCATATGTGTCAAAATAAATTTGACACATATGATGTTAAGAATAATTTGACACATATGAGACGCGCCGATAACGCGCGACAATTGTCGCATAAAAATCGACGGGCTGCCTAAATAATTCAGATAATAATTGACAGGCGAAGATTTTTTTTATAGATTATGCCAATGAGCTGGATAATAAAAGCCGAAAATATCGGTAAAAAATATATCATATCTCATCAAAAAAAACAACGTTATCAAACTATTCAAGAAGAGACTATAAAATTGGCAAAAAAAGGGGTAAAAAAAATACTATCCCCTTTTATATCAAAATACAGAGATAATACTCCTCGAAAAGAGGATTTTTGGGCGCTTAAAGACGTTAACTTCGAAATAGAACAAGGGGATAGAGTCGGCATTATCGGCAGAAACGGCGCCGGCAAATCAACTTTACTCAAAATACTATCGCGAATAACCGAGCCGACGACCGGTAAATTTACCGCTAAAGGTAGAATAGCGAGTCTGCTCGAAGTCGGAACGGGATTTCATCCGGAACTCACCGGACGCGAGAATATTTTCCTAAACGGCTCTATTCTTGGAATGTCGAGAGCCGAAATAAAAAAGAAATTCGACGAAATAGTCGCCTTTGCCGAAGTAGAAAAGTTCCTCGACACGCCCGTTAAACGATACTCCTCCGGCATGTACGTTCGCCTCGCTTTCGCCGTCGCCGCGCATCTCGAACCGGAAATCCTTATCGTTGACGAAGTTCTCGCCGTCGGCGACGCGCAATTTCAAAAAAAATGCCTCGGCAAAATGGAAGAAGTGAGCAAAGGCGAAGGACGAACGGTGCTTTTTGTCAGTCATAATATGGGCGCTATTCAAAATTTGTGTAATAAGGCTATTTATTTAAATAATGGGAGTTTGTTTTTATACGACGAAACAAATAAAGTAATAAAAAAATACTTAGCGAATCAAGATTATTTAAATAATATTGAATTGGATTTAAGAAATATTATAAGAAAATCAGGTCATAAAAGATTTATTAATAAAGTTTGGTTAGAAAATGAAGATGGAATTAAAACAAATATTATATCAATGGGTAGTAAGTTTAAAATTTGTTTTTCTTATAAACTAGATAAAAATTATATGAATTTAGGTTTTGGTATTGGTATAAATTCTTTAGATGGAATCCGGTTAAGTTCTCTTAATAATTATATCCTCTCTTCAAATTTTAATGCGCCTTTAGAAGGAACTGTATATTTTGATATTTTAGAATTACCTATAATGTTTGGCGACTACAATATTACCTTGTCTATTGTTGAGAATAACTCTAATTACCTTGATCTTTTAGAGGGATGTTATGTTTTTAGCGTTATTGAGTCTGATATTTATAATACAGGGAAGCTATTAACAAAGTCGCAAGGATTATTTTATTTAAAAGGCGCAATAAGTATTAAATAAAAACATAATAATTTATTTGGGATAAAATAATGTCGTTTTTTTTGTTAGAACACATACCTTGCGATTTATGCGGAAGTAATAACTATAAAATTCGTTATCGAAAACCCGATACCTCGCTATGGCTAAATCAATTTGAATATCCCGTGGTAGAGCGTATAAATTGCGGGCTTGTTTTTGTTAATCCAAGACCTACGGAAAAATCAATGGCTGATTTTTATACAAAAAATTATCATGAAAATAGAGACGGTCGCGGAACAGGAACTTTTTATTATAAATTTTTGTTTAAATCAGGGGGAAATTGGCAAAAAATATATTTTAAAAAATTAAATATCATCCAAAAAATAGCGGGAAGAATTGGTTATTATTTTGATAAAATTATTTTTAATAGTCATTGGGAAGCCAAAAATAAGAAATCAGGCATAATGATTGTTGAATTTCAAAAAAAGGAATATATTTGAATACAATAAAAAGCGCCTTTAATAAAATTAATGATTATATAATTAATTTGCTTTTACGACGAAATAAGTTTAGAGATATTAATAAAATTACTACTCATCTTACAATTCAAGAAAAATATTTATTATATAAATTATCTTCTAAAACGACCGGTATATTTGTCGAAATCGGTTCTTATATTGGCGCGTCGTCATGTTTTATTTCTGAGGGAGTTTTAACATCAAAAAAACAAAGCAAACTATATTGTATTGACACATGGGAAAATCAAGCAATGACCGAGGGATTAAAAGAAACATATAATCAATTTATAAGTAATACTAAACAGTATAAAAATATAATTATACCGATAAAAGATTTCAGCTATAATGCGATTAAATATTTTATTGAAAATAATATAAAAATTGATTTCCTATTTATAGACGGCGACCACAGTTACGAGGGGGTTAAAAAAGATTGGGATTTATATTCCCCCCTGTTAAAACCCAACAGCATAGTTTTATTTCATGATATAGGCTGGGCTAAAGGGGTAGAAAGAGTTATTAATGAAGAAGTAAAAAGAAATTTAAAAAAACATGGTTCGTTGCCCAATCTTTTTTGGGGTTGGATAAAAAAAGTCAAAATAAATTAAAAAAGGAATTAATATGATAAATAAGATCAAATTATTATTAAAACAAAAGTTAAAAAATTTTATCAGAGCAACGCTCTTAGAAGAAATAGATGGTTTGACGCAAATTCAATCTCAAATGAAAGAATTTAATAATGCCGACGAGGATATGTTATATTCAAAAGTTATAAAATCAACTTCAATAGAAAATATAATTGATAGATTTAAGAAATTAAATATCCCGGTTATTTATGAAAAAATTGATATTATTGATTTTAACAATTGGAGAAAAAAATATAAAGAAATAGATAAATATTATAGATATTTAAGCGACGTTTATATTGAAAAAGTATTAGAACATTATTTAACAATGAAATTTTTAGACATAAAAAAGAAGGACACATTGATAGATATTGCCGCTCTCGGCAGTCCTTATGCAAAAACATTAAAAAAACGCTTAGGAAACAGGTGTTTTTCTCAGGATTTAGTTTATGAAAAAGGAATAAAAAAAGATAAAATAGGAGGAGATGCCGGTTTTATGCCAATATCCGACTGTTTCGCCGATGTATTGACTCTTCATTGCGCTTACGAATGTTTTCAGAGCGATTCAGATATTAATTTTATAAAAGAAACTCAAAGAGTATTAAGCAATAAAGGCAGATTGGGAATAGTTCCGCTTTATGTAGACGACGTTTATTTTGTAATGACCGGACCAAAATATGATAAAAGAAAAGTTAAAGCGGAAGATGGCGCTAGATGGATATGGAGGGATGATAAATGTCAATCGGAACCATTCAGCAGACACTATAATCCCGAATCTTTTAAAGAAAGAATTATTAATAATATTTCAAATATGAAATATAAAATTATTCATTTCACAAATATCAAAGAGCTGGAAAAATATTATAATAATCAAAGAATATACTGTAATTTTATGTTTGTTTGTGAAAAACAATAAAGGATTTAATTATTGCAAATATCAGTCATAATACCTACAAGAAATAGAGCATCTTTACTAAATAGAACGTTAAATTCAATTGTTGGGCAAACTTTAAAGCAAACTAAATTTGAAACGTTAGTAATCGATAATGGCTCAAAAGACGATACAAAAAAAACAGTCGATTCGTTTATAAATAAGATTGCTAATTTAAAATATTTTTACGAAGAAACGCCGGGACTTCACGTCGGAAGGCATCGAGGATTAAAAGAAGCTCAATCCGATATTTTGGTATATGCCGACGACGATATTGAAGCGTTTCCAACATGGCTTGAGGCGCTCAAAGAAAGTTTCAAAGACGATAAGGTAGTTTTAGTAGGCGGTAAAATTTTACCAAAATGGGAAGGCGAGGTTCCGGATTGGATAACTAAAATGTGGGAGAAAAAAAACAACTTAGGACAATGTCTTGGTTATTTAAGCATACTTGATTTCGGCGATAATAATATTGAAATCCCCGCCGGTTTTGTCTTTGGATGCAATTTTTCAATTAGAAAAAACATATTAATTGAAGCGGGCGGATTTCATCCCGACGGAATGCCGCAAAAACTAATTAAATTTAGAGGCGACGGGGAATCATATGTGTCAAAATTCATTGAGGAAAAAAAACTCAAAACAATTTATAATCCAGACGCTTCAGTATATCACATTATTACAAAAGAAAGATTAACAATTGAATATTTTTGTAAAAGAGCTTATAATCAAGGAATATCAGATTCTTATACGTATTTAAGAAATAATAAATCTAGTTTAAAAACTAAGAGGGAAAATACTAAAATTATTTTAAAAAATATTATTAAAAGATTATATCTGTTTATTAAAAAAGATAAAGAATCATTAAAAATATTTAAAAATTACTTAAATGGATTTGAATTTCATAAACGCGAATTTAAGCGGGACATAAATTTAAAAGAGTGGGTCTATAAAAAAAATTATTTATAAGGCGATTTAATGAATGAAAAATTTATTTTGATTATTCAATACGATTTTCCCATTTCGTCTATTACTACGGATTTAATAAAATCTCTTAATGAGAACGGTTATAAAGTTTTTCTGGTTCTTTGTTATTGCAAAGAGGGATTATTTATCGAGATTAAATCTATGAATACTAAAGATAATGAACTTTTGATAATTAATTCATTTTTCCTGTTTAAGAGGATACTTAATAAATTATACTCAATCTTTATATCTAAAAATATCAGATTATCAAAATTTATTTTCAAACTATTTAGAATCGATAAAAATATTATCAATTATTTTATTGTTAAAAAAATTTTAGATTACCTAAAAAAGAAAGGCGCTAAAATATCCTCTGTAATAGGCATTGAAAAAAAAGGAGTTATATACGGCGGTATAATTTCGCAAATATTAAAAAAACCATTATTATATTACAGTTTAGAATTATACACAGACGAACATCCAAATAATAGAAACAATCTAATAGCTCAAAAAATATTAGAACTTGAAAAGAAATATCATAAAATTAGTATTGCGACAATTATTCAAGATGAAGATAGAGCGGATTTTCTATATAATAATAATCTAATTGACGACAAAAATGTTAAAATTATTATTCCCGTATACAATAAGGGAAAGATAATTGAAAAGAGAACTAATTATTTTTATGACAAATTTAATATCAATAAAGATAAAAAAATTATCTTATACTTTGGAGTAATTAACAAATATCGAAATATTAATGAAATAATTAATAACGCAAATAGAGAAGATTATATTTTATTATTACACGGTTTAATATCAAACGATTATTATAATTCTATAAATAAAGAAAAAAACATTATCATTTCTAAAGATATGGTTGAGGAAAGTAAAATTTTTGATTTGATTTCCTCCTGCCACATTGGCTTAGCGATTTACAGACAGGATATTGTTAACGATAGATTAACAGTTTTTTCTTCAACCAAAATTGCCCAATATTTAAAATGCGGAATACCTATAATCGGCTGGAATAATAGCAACTATCAAAAATTATTTAACGAATTTAAATGCGGAGAATTAATAAACTCTTTTGAATCTTTAGACAACGCGATATCAACTATTTTAAAAAACTACGACGAATACAAATCCAACGCTTTTGCGGCATATAACAAGTATTATAACATCGATTTTACCATTAAAAATTTGACTTCATATTTAGAGAAAAATTTATAATCTCTATTTCCGACAGACAATCAGCGCATACCAACTGTTAAAATCGGGCTTTTTATCGGTAGATAGCCACTCTAGAGCGGTAATTTCGTCAAATCCGGCTTGTTTTAGCGCAAACTCCAATTCGGGAATAAAAAAATATCTCATTTTGTGAGTTTCATAAATTTTTTCAATAGTTTTTGATTTGATATCTTCTACTATTACTTCATAATTGACGGCGACAACATTTTCGTTCGGAAATAAATCGGGGGTTGCAATGCGAATTATATTAGATTCGTTATCGCTCATTTTCTTAGTCCTAACCGCCGGTCTGTCCGTTAATACTCCGGGACCGTACCAAAAGTCAAAAATAAAGATTCCCTCGCCTTCCAGATGGTCGTAAGCGTTTTTGAAAGTTTTAAATAAATTATCGTTAGTAGTTTGATAACTAATAACGTGAAAAAGAGAGATTACGCAGTCAAATTTTTTATTTAATTTGAAATTTGCCGAATCGCAACAATGATAATCAACGTTACTATTTATCTTTAATTTTTTTGCGACGTTAATCATATCCTGAGAAATATCAATTCCGGTAAGATAATACCCCTTTTGCGATAGTAAAATATCGTGATTGCCCGAGCCGCAACCGATATCTAAAATACGATTTACTTTAATTGAAGAATATTTTTTTATCAACGAATCTACGTAATCTACTTCATCCCGGTAGTTTTTATCTTTATATAGAAGATCGTAATATTTTGCATACGCTCCAAATTGAGGAAGGTTCATTTTTTATACCCTTTTATAATATCGCATATGTATTTGATTTTATCCTCGGTAAGGGAGCTTGCCGAAGGAAGATAGAAACCGTTTTTTGAAAGATTTTCGGTTACCGGATAGCCCCCCAAACAGTCGCATCCGTATTTTCGCAGCGAGGGCTGTTTGCTCATTCCAACAAAAAATAGCCGCGTATCGATCTTATTATTGTTCAGATGATTTATTAACTCGTCTCTTGTTCTACCATATTTATCCTCTTCGATCGACAAACCGTTCATCCAATAGACGTTGAGAGAATCTCGAGTCGTTTCCTGTAAAACAACTCCTTCGATTTCAGATAAATATTTTTTATAGAGATTCCCGTTTTTAATTCTCAACTCTTTGTAATAATCCGCTTTTTCGACCTGAGCGAGTCCGATTGCCGCGTGAATATTCGACATTCTGTAATTATAACCGACGTCGTTATGTATATAATTTCTATTTCCATCCAGAGGGAAACAGAGATTTTTATAATACCGCGCTTTATTATAAAACTCTTCGCTGTTAGTCGTTATCATCCCCCCCTCGCCGGTAGTTAAGTTTTTATTTGCAAAAAAACTAAAAGCGGTAATATCGGCTAACGCTCCCGTTTTTATTCCTTTAAATTCGGCGCCGACAGACTCCGCCGCATCTTCGATTATTAAAAGATTATACTTCTGCGCTATTCGATTTATTTTATCATAATCGCAGGGATTGCCGAAAATCGAGACCGGCATAATAGCTTTAGTTTTCTCGGTAATTTTTTCTTCTATCAAGTCGGCGTTAATGTTCCAAGTTTTTTTATCGGCGTCTACAAAGACCGGCTTAGCGCCCGTATAGCATACGGCGAAAGCGCTCGCAATCATAGTAAAATCGGGAATAATTACTTCGTCCCCCTTTCCGACTCCTAAACTGACTAAAGCGAGATGAAGCGCCATAGTTCCATTAATAACGCAAACGGCATATTTAGCTCCGCAATATTCGGCAAATTTTTCTTCGAATAATTTGATATATTTTCCCGACGAAGATATCCAACCGCTTTGTAAAGCTTCTAATACGTAATCTTTTTCGTTACCGTTGAGATAAGGTTCGCAAACAGGTATAAATTTATTCATTTTTCAACTCTTTATAAATTAGAATTTAGGCTCTTTAATAACGCAGTTAAACCTTGTTTTATCCTGATCGCCGGCGTAAGGACCTTGCTTAACTTCGATCATCTCTATCTCCTCAATTACTTCAAAACCATGCCCTCCGCTCGAAAGTAAAATTATATCTCCGGATTGAAGAATTCTACTTTTTAAGTAATTTTGACAATCGTCGAAAAAATCTACTCTTATTTTACCTTTTTTTATGAATAAAACTTCTTTTGTATATTTCACCTCTCTATTTACGGGATTGTGAACGTGGGGTTGTATAAGTTTACCTTTTGGATGTTTCATATATGCAAGCTGTTGCGAAAAATCGTCCGGCGTAAAAAAATGAATTCCGTCTTTTGAAAATGAACTATATATTATTATCGCAAGTATTTCATCGTTAAATTTTATCTCTTCGAGCATTCTAAATCCTTTTTTCTTTCTAACAATAATATTTTATTGATTAATATGCAACTTTTTTTTGCCTACATTGCGCTCCGCCGTATTTTAACTGTCTATGATTTATTATATTAAAAAAATCGCGATAACGCAAATATATTTAAACAGCTTAAAGCGCCCCGTCGGTTTTTTTGGAGCGAGAGAAAATGACGCATATGCGTTAAAATAAAACACAAAAAAAAATCGGCATTAACGGAAAAAAAAGATTGACTTTTATCGATATATAAGATATATTGTTATCAACGACGCAGGATAGAGCAGTTGGCAGCTCGTCGGGCTCATAACCCGGAGGTCGTAGGTTCAAATCCTACTCCTGCTAATATAAAGCTCCTATTTCTAAAAAAACCGGCGGTTTGTCAAACCCCCGGTTTTTTTATTTTAAATCTGTTTGTAAATATCGACTAAATCATTGATTAAGAATTAGTCGGCGCGACAGGATTTTCCATCTTTAATTTTTCATAGAAATTCGCATAAGTCAAAGACATATACGGCGCAAGATAAATGTAAGCGATAGAAAACGTTATTCCGCAGAGTACAAACCACCAAAAAAAGCTCAATCCAAGGACAAAATACTCCCATTTATGCCCTTTCATCATCTGCTCGCTCATTTTCATAGCTTCCTGAGGTTTAATATTCGGATTATCTCTCATTACGTAAAAAGTCTGCGAAAGCGCAAGCGATTTGATAATACCGGGAACCATTAGAGCTAAAGACCACAAAATTACCTTCAATCCTATCAAGAGATAAGCAATCAAACTGTTAGTAAAATTATTAAACCCTTCAAATAAATTTGAAAACTTAGGATCGTTATTTCTAACGACGTTCAATAAAAAAATCGAAAGCCCCAACGCTAACGGACCGCCTAAAACTAGGGGACCGATAAAGGTAGCCGACGACGTTCCTAAAATGATAGAATTTACCAAAATAACTCCCAAAACAAGCCAGAACTTACCTTTCAGCTGACCTTTAGCGGCTTGTTTAATCTCTTTTCTTACGATAGCCATATTTTCTCCTTAAATGTTAAATTCTACGCGCTGCAAACTAGCGTATTGAGTTTAGTATAACAATAAAACTTTCCATTTGTCAATAAATTTGATAAATTAAATGATAAATCGTCAGTTTTTTGGAGAAATAAAAAATATTTTGTCCCATATGTGTCATTTTTTTTTCATCAAGGCGCGGCGGGTCTACATGCGACGCATATGCGTCAATTTTATTTTCCGACGGTTATAATTTCATTTTGCGCCGGATATCAAGGTTTTAGCTACTTCTTTATTTTACCTTTCACAACGATAAGAAAAATTTGGGAGAGAATATTGGTTCGTTCGTAGGATTTATATCCCAAGAGGTCGCAAAACTCCTGAAGACTATTTACGTCGCGCGAGTTGAAATAGAAGTTGCCGTCGCCGATGATTTTTATCTCATACTCGCGCCCTTCAAGTTTTTTAAGTTTACGTTGAAAATCAAAAATAACCGAGCTAAATTTATCGTCGCCTTTATTTCTAAAATAGTTATAAAATTTATTTATAGGTTTCTTGAGATATACAAGCTCGGAAAAAACAAATCCGCCCGTATTTTTTAATACTCTTTTGATCTACTTGAGCAGAAATCCGTTTCTTGAAGGATCGCCTAATATATTTTTACCGATTACAAGGTCTATCGAAGCGCTCTTTAAGAGCCCTTCATTAATTTCGCCGTTTATTATCTGAATATTTTTAGACCTGAATTCGTTTCTCAAATTTAACGCCCTTAAGAGGTCTTTTTCAAAAATAGTCATAGAGAGATTTTTATACCTTTTAGCCAATATTTGCTTAATTAAAGCCGTTTCCGGAGAGTTTAGGCATAAAATATTGGAATTGTCCCTTACATAAGGCTTAATGTCTTCGTAATTAGGAATCGTTCTTTCGCGAGATAAAGAGTTGCGATTTTCGTTATTGCTACGAATATCAATATTTTTTAATAAATTCGGCATATAATAATCCCTATAATATACACTATATACTGATTATCGTAATAATCCAAATTTTAACAAAATATTTAATCTTTTCCTAATAAAATTTTACGTAATACTTTAGAATCCGATATTTGCCCCTGAATTTCGTCGAGAGCCTGAGTTCTTACCGCTAAACTTGTAAGAACTTTCCATGCAATTTCGGGTCTTTTGGATATCAAATCAAGAAAACCGCTCCTGTCGAGCTGATTTACAATCGCCTCGTCGCTCGCCACCATTATCGTCGCGGCTCTTTCGACGCCGATAATCATAGAAATTTCGCCAAAAACGTCTCCCTCGCGTAAAAACCCGCAATCTATTATAACGCCGTTAACCGCTCTCTGTACCGCTAATTTACCTTTTTCAAGCACATAAAGGTATTTATCCTTAGTATCGCCTTGTCTTATAACTAATTCGCCTTTATACAAAGTTTTTTTCATAATAACTCCCGTTATCTTTATCTTTTAGTCGATTACTATAAAATTTATTTGATCAAATCCGGCGTTACTACCGTTTCTCTTTCGCAATAGTAACAACGAACCGTCGTCTTATTCATATCGGCTCTTTCCACTATAAACTTTGTATCGCAATCTCGATAATTATTTGTAACGCATATCGGATTTGGACATCTCAATATCGAATTTATTACTTCGGGCATATCGATTTTTCTTTTTTCAACCACCGCCCCATCTTTTATAATGTTTATCGAAGCGTTAGGAGAAAATAGCGCAATAATATCCGTATGACTTTTCTCCAAATAAACGTTCTCAATTTTAATAATATCTTTTTTACCGATTTTTGAGGAATCAAAATTCATTCCTATCGATATTATCCCCTGCTCTTTAATACCGAGAATATCGATAATTTTCAAAGCCATCGGCGAGGATATATGATCTATCACCGTGCCGTTTTGAATTTTAAATACTCTATAAGGTCTCTCTTCGCTCATTGTATCGCCCCCGTAACTAGTCCTAATATCGCTTGCCGAACGGGTATTCCGTTATGCGCCTGCTCAAAATATATGGCGTTTTCAAGTTTATCTATAGACGGATCTATCTCGTCTAATCTCGGTAAAGGATGCATTATTTTTACTTTGGGATTTAAAACGCCCATTGTTTCTTCGGTTATCTTATAAGACCCCGCCACTTTTTCGTATTCCTGAAGATCGCCAAATCTCTCTTTTTGTATTCTCGTAACGTATAAAACGTCGAGATCCTGTCCAACCTCTTCGATAGAAGAGGTCTCGACAAATTTTATTCCGGAGCCCTCCAAATAATTTTTAAAATCAATTGGTATTCTGAGAAGTTTTGGAGAAATCAAAGTTATTTTAACGTTGTAATAGGATAGCGCCATTGATAACGAATGAGCGGTCCTGCCGTATTTGAGATCCCCCATCAACCCTATATTCAACCCGTCTATTTTACCAAACTGCTCCTTGATAGTATAAAGGTCAAGCAGAGTCTGAGTAGGATGTTGATTGGCTCCGTCCCCCGCGTTGATAACCGGTTTTGACGAGACTTCCGACGCCGCTCTCGCCGCCCCCTCGTACGGATGACGAATAACGATCGCGTCGCAATACCCGCATACGGTTTTAATAGAATCTTTGAGCGTCTCCCCTTTTTGTATCGAAGAACTCGACGGATCGGCTATCCCAAAATATTTACCCCCTAACAAAGATATAGCCGAATCAAACGAGAGCCGAGTCCTCGTAGAGGGTTCAAAAAACAGACTGGCGAGAGTTTTCCCTCGAAGAGCGTCGGGATATTTATTGTTTTTTACTTCGTAAGTTTTCTTTAATATATATTCAATCTCATCCTTTTTTAAATCTCTAAATGAAATTATACTTTTACCCTTAAAATTCATATTGCTTACCTTTTAACGCTTATTTTGGACAAAAAAAATGTCTTTCCCTATGAGGAAAGACATTCCGCCCTGTCGATATAAAAATGTATCTCTCTAAAAATTACTAACTTCATATCAAACATAGTATAACATTTTTCCTCACCGGTCAAGAACTATTTATTTATATCCTGTCAGTTTTTTGGGGAATAAAAAATATTTGTCCCATATGTGTCAATTTTTTTGAGACAGGCTCGCGTTATCCATTTCCTTACCCCAAAAAACTGACGAGATACAATTTGAAATATTTTTTTGATATTATAGAAATAAAAAAAATGATATTCATATGTGTCTAAACAAATTCAATATCTACGCTCCCGAAACGTAAAGGCTCTTTAACGCGTATGCGCCAAAAATCGACCGCAAAATTATCCTCGTCAAAGGTAAAATTACCGCTTTTTTAAATCGTTAAAATCCGATAAATATAGACAGATTTATTTTTTTTTGCTACAATGTCGTTGTAAATGAGAACCGTTAGAAGGCAGTATTTCTTATATATTGCGTTTGCCCTTGTATCTATGGGCGTGAATATATCTGTTCAGATAATCGCTGAATTAGTAATGTCAACTTTTGATATAGTTTTTTTTCAACAAAAAATATATGGAAATATAACTTACGGTTTTGGATTAAAAATTTTATGCGCGACAATTGTCGCATTTTTATTTAAATTTTTAATCGATAAACATTTTATTTTTCAAAATAAAAAGGATGGGATTACTAAAAACATTAGACAGTTATTTGTTTACGGTTTTTTCGCAATTTTCACAACTTTGATTTTTTGGGGAACCGTTTTCATTTTCAAACTTTTTTTAGAGAAAATTATCTGGGAAATAATCGGATCTATAATCGGTTTATCGGTCGGTTATACTTTAAAATTTTTCCTCGATAAAAAATATGTATTTGTTTAGATATATTTTTGTTTATACGATAGCCGATAAGGTTTGTTTTAAATTGTAATTATAAACAAGAAGAAGTAAAAAATAGAGGGGTTTATAAAATGGAAAAAAAAATTTCAGATAAGGATTTCGTTAATTCCATCGGAATTTGTTTAGGCGCAACGACGATGTCTATAGTAGAGATTTCGTCTAAAGGGGGCAAAATAGTTATTGAAAACGTTATTACCAAAGAGCACAGCGGCGATCCTAAGGGAACTTTGACCCATCATCTTGACAATTACGACCTCGAAGAAAAATACGTCGGGGTAACGGGTAGGAAATTCAGAGAATTTATAGATATGCCCTCTATAACCGAGCCCGAAGCGGTTGAGTTTGCTTATGAATTTTTGAATAGAGATAATAGTCAAAACATCGACGCCATAGTATCGGCCGGCGGCGAAACGTTTATGGTCTACGAGATCGATAAAAAAGGTAAAATATCGAGAGTTTCGTCGGGAAACAAATGCGCTTCGGGCACGGGCGAATTTTATATGCAGCAGATAAAAAGAATGAACGTCTCGGTCGAAGAGGCGATAGCGTTATCAAGAACTTCGACTAATCCGCATCAACTATCCGGCCGATGCTCGGTTTTCTGCAAATCGGACTGCACGCACGCGTTAAACAAGGGGGAGAGTATTGCCGACGTCGCCGCGGGACTTGCGCGTATGATTGCAAAAAAGATCCACGAGTTGATTGTAAAACTTAATTCAAAAAAAGTTATGATTGTCGGAGGAACGACCCAAAACGACGCGGTAATCCAATTCGTCAAAGAGATGATAGGCGAAGACGTCCAAACTCCGAAGGAAGCGCCCTATTTTGAGGCTCTCGGCGCGTCGCTTTGGGCGCTAAAAAACAAACGTCATAAGACTTTTGAAAAAGGGAAATATTATAAAGATAAAAAATCATCTTTCACGTTTTTAAGACCGCTGAAAGATTACGTCGATATGGTAGATTTCAAATCTATGCCTTATGAAAATCCCAAAGACGGCGATAGGTGCATAGTCGGTCTGGACGTCGGTTCTACCACTACAAAAGCGGTTTTATTTAGAATAGAAGACGAAAAGATATTAAAATCGATCTACCTCAGGACTAACGGCAATCCTGTAGAAGCCTCCAGAAATTGTTATAAATCTCTCTACGAACAGTTGAACGGAATCAAAGTAAATATCGTCGGAGTCGGCGTAACCGGTTCGGGGCGATATATTTCGGGGATTCACGCCGACACGGACGGAGTTATCAACGAGATCATAGCTCACGCCAGAGCCGCCGCTCATTTTGATCCGGAAGTAGATACGATATTTGAGATCGGCGGACAGGATGCAAAATACACATATCTGGTCAATTCGGTCGCGTCGGACTACGCTATGAACGAAGCCTGCTCCGCCGGCACGGGGAGCTTCCTGGAGGAGTCGGCTTACGAATCGCTCGGCGTCAAAATGGAGGATATAGCCGATATTGCTTTAAAATCGACAAATCCGCCGAATTTTTCGGATCAATGCGCCGCCTTTATCTCCTCAGATATCAATACCGCTTTTCAAGAAGGAATCTCAAAAGAGAATATTATCGCCGGTCTGGTATATTCGATCTGCATTAACTACGTGAACAGAGTAAAAGGCGCGCGACAAACCGGAAACAAGGTCTTTATGCAGGGCGGGGTATGCTATAACAGAGCCGTTCCCGTAGCTATGGCGGCGATTACGGGTAAAAAAATCGTCGTTCCTCCGGAACCGGGGTTAATGGGAGCTTACGGCGTCGCGCTTGAAATAAAAAATATGTTAAACACCGGTTTATTGAAAGAGAAAAGTTTTGATATTGAAACTCTTGCGAAGAGAGAGGTCGAATACGGCAAACCTTTTATTTGTCAAGGGCATCTGGAAAATTGCGACCGAAAATGCGAAATCGCTATGATTCATATTGAGGATAAAAAAATTCCATTCGGCGGCGCTTGCAATAAATATTATAACATTAAACATAAGCTTAAATACGACATAGACAAACTAAATCACACGTCGTATCGGAACGAGCTTTTATTCGAAAAATACATGGAGCCGGGCAAAAACGTAAAACCGGACGCTAAAGTCGTCGGAATTAACAAATCCTTTCAGATACATACGTTGCTTCCGTTGTTTTATAATTTTTTTACCGAACTCGGTTTGAAAGTCGTAATGCCGGATACCGTCAGACAGAGCGGGATAGATAAGGGAATGACCAGTTTCTGTCTGTCGGGACAGGTATCGCTTGGATTGTTCGAAGATTTACTTTTAAAAAAACCCGATTATATATTTAGTCCTCAAATTATGGAGATGCATGTTTCCGAGCAGAAGGAGTATCGAAAAGAATTCCAGACGGTGTGTATGTTTATTCAAGGGGAGCCTTTTTACCAGAAAGCGACCTTCTTGAGGGGGGTAAAGAACGGTCCGAAGATGATTACCCCCGCGCTGAATTTTATGAAAGGATTCGACGCGGAAGAGAATAAATTTGTTAAAATTGCCGTAGATTTGGGATTCAGCCAGAGCGAAGGTAAGAGAGCTTTCAACGTAGCTTTTAACAAACAACTCTCATTTTTTAAAGATATGAAGGCGGAAGGACGCAAAATATTGGAAGAATTAGAAAAAGATCCAAGCAAAACCGCCGTAGTCCTATTCGGCAGACCGTATAACGCATTCGCGCTTGAGACTAATAAAGGAGTCCCTTTTAAATTTGCCTCCAGAGGCGTCGAGATAATTCCTTACGATTTTCTTCCTTACGAAGAGGAGGAAAATTACAAAGGGACTTACTGGGAAATGGGTCAAAGGATAATTAAAGCGGCGCGGATCGTAAAGAGACATCCGCAATTGTTCGGTTGTTATTTGACTAACTTCTTATGCGCTCTCGACTCTATGATGGTTCCGCACTTTAGAGACGTCATGGCGACCAAACCTTCTCTTACTATAGAGGTCGACGGGCATACTGCCGACGCCGGCGTAAACACCCGAATCGAAGCGTTTATGGACGTAGTAAAAAATTATATTAAAATCCGGGATAAAATAACCGAAAAAGTCTCGGATTTCAAAAGAGCGGAGACTTATATCGACGGACAGGGCAAAGCTTGGTATATCGATTCGGACGGGAATAAATTGTCGTTTACTAAAGATAATATCAAGGCGCTCGTTCCGTCGATGGGCGATCTTTTTAATCTCGGAGTCGCCGCGGCGCTTAAAAAACAAAAATGGAACGCATACGCCCTGCCCGTCTGCGACAGAGAAGCTCTCGATCTCGGAAGATCCGTAACCACCAGTAAAGAGTGTCTCCCAATCATCAACATTGTAGGAGAAGTATTAAAATATCTCAAATACAGAGAGGACGAAAACGAAAAAGTCGCGGTATTCCTTGTATCGGCGGGGGGATGTTGCCGCGTCGGTCAGTATGAAATCTTAATGAAAACCGTTATAGACAAACTCAAATTGAGAAACGTCGGCGTCATTACGCTTGCTAACGACAACGGTTACGCCGGCTTGGGGGTTAGTTTCAGACTGGACGTAGCCAAAATCATTTACGCCGCCGACGTTCTCGACGATATACGATCCGCTATCAAAGCGATGGCGATAGATAAAGAGACGGGGATGAAAATATTCGACGAAGAGGTCAAAAAAATAATTGGCAGTATCGACGGCTCAAATAAAACTCCCTTTTTTAAACAGTTAAGAAATTCTTCAAAAATATTCTCAAAAATAAAACTTGAACGTCCGATCTCCGAAGCCAAATATATCGGGGTAGTCGGCGAAATTTTTGTGAGAAGGGATCATTTTTCGCTTATGGGAATTCCCGATAAACTGGCTCAGGCGGGATTCGTTATGCTCGACGCGCACGTTACCGAATGGAACAGATACGTCGATTTCTTGCGGCAAACCAAAATGTTTGAGATGAAAACCACCCTTCTTGGAAAAATCGAATCCAAGGTATCCGACTATATTCAAGACGTATATGAAAAGAAGATAAAGAAAATTTTTGAAAAAAGCGGTTTGTATGAAATGGAGATGATTGATATAAAAAAATTTATGAATCATTCAAAACACATATTCCCATACACGCTTACTGGAGAACCGGGACTCTCGTCGGGGGCGTCTCTATATCACCTGATTAACAAGTGGTGCGGCGTTATAAACGTAGGACCGTTCGGATGTATGAATAGCCGAATGACGGAAGCCGTATTAACCCCGGAAATGTCCGTAGAAGGAAAAGAGATCGCGGCAAACGTAGCGGGCGAAACCGTCGATATTGCCAACTATAAAGAAAATATCGACGTTCTCCCTTTCCTAAGCATAGAATGCGACGGCAATCCGTTCTCGCAAATACTGGAAGCCCGGTTTGAAACGTTTATTCTACAAGCCGAAAGACTATATAAAATTATGACGAGCGAACGAAATAAAAAATAAAAAAAGCGGGGTTTTTATAACCTGTCGGTTTTTTGGAAATAGAATTTGACACATATGTATCGATTTTTTTTGGCGGCGCAAGCCCCGATAAGGTCTCGACATGAAGGACGTTTGGTATTTTAGTATATTCAAAACGGGAATTCCCGATTTGATCGGGGCGTAGCGCGACGCGGCGCATGTAGCTCCATATGTGTCAATTTCTCTTTAACGCCATATGTGTCAAATTTTGTCGAGGAACATAGCGCCGCATATGTGTCATTTTTTATCAGGAGGCGCCGCGCGTTTACCTGACGCATATGTGTCAAATTTTTATGCGACAATTGTCGCGCGTTATCGCCGCGGCGCATGTAGCTCCATATGTGTCAAATTTTTATCGGGGCGCGGCGCGGCGCATGTAGCTCCATATGCGTCAATTTCTCTTTAACGCCATATGTGTCAAGTTTTACCTTAGCATCATATGTGTCATTTTTTTATCAAGGCGCGACGCGGCGCATGTAGCTCCATATGTGTCAATTTCTCTTTAACGCCATATGCGTCAAATTTTTATGCGACAATTGTCGCGCGTTATCGACGCGGCGCATATAGCGTCTCATATGTGTCATTTTTTAGGGGGCGTCGCGGCGGGTATAGCTCCATATGCGTCAATTTTTTCCCGCCCCAAAAAACCGACAGGTACGACGGTAGTTAAATTTTTCTTGCCAATATCCAGAGTTGTTCGTCGCCGCCGCCAAAATCCGCTTCATTATCGCTCTTTAAGATTTCAAAACCGTTCGATTCCAATAACTCTATATATTTATCCGCGCCGTAACCGCTCCACGCCATTTTGACGTTTCCGCAAAAATCGTAGTCTATCTCCGTTCCGCCGGTATCTTCGACGCCGGTCGTGATCAATAATAGAGCGTCGGCGGCGCGCAAATAATCGTAAATCATTGCGATTACCGCTTGATGCTCCTCTCTCGGAATGTGAAATAGAGAATATAACGCTACGACCGCGTCAAAACTGCCGTTATCAAATTTATGTTTGGTATAATCTCCCGTTATAAAAGTCCCGGTTTTTACATTTTTTTGAGCGGTTAGAACATGATTTTCGGCGAGATCGATACCGGTGATTTTATGACCTTTATCCGCAAGATATAGGTCGTAAGGAAGCCCCGTTCCGCATCCCAAATCCAATATGTTAGAATTCTTTGGCAATTTTTCGACGAGAATATCAAAATATATTTTCTCAAAATTATTTAATTTATCGTTTCTACCAAAGTATTTGGCGTATTTCCCAAGATTATACCCATTTCTGACTATTTCTCTCATATCTTCGCCGTTTATCTCTGTCATAAGCGCTCTTTTAAACGTATTTTCGGACAACTAATATTTTCTTCATAGTTTAGAATAAAGTTTTTGATTTTACCGCAAAGAATTTTTATATCATAAATAAAAACTAATTGCCGAATACCCCTCTATCCATAACGGCGGTCGTATAATAATCGCCGGTAGCGGAATTGACGAATCCGGGATCGTTTTTTGAACAGGCGGTTTCGTTGAAAGTTCCCGTCCCAGCCTTTCCCGTCTGATAAGTCGAATCGCCGATTGAAAGCGTCGAGTCGTCATCGGCGACGTTAAAGTCTGCGTTGTTATCGCTATAATTATTCCAAAAGATGGATTTAGAGATTTCTACAACCGAATCTTTCTCAACATAAACCGCATTACCAACGCTTCCGTCGGCTCCAACGTTATCGGCAATCGTACAGTAAGAAAGCGTCGTTTTCGCCAAAGTCGACCCGCGAGGACCGTCTACGTAAAGTCCGGCGCCTCCTCCTCTGTCTGAAGAATTCTTAAAGATCAATTCGCGCTCCATACGAACGTTAGCCCCCTCGTCTATAAACAAACCGCCGCCAATTAAGGGAGCCGAATTCCCCGTATAGATATTATGCGATAAGGTAAGATATATATCGTTTGTATAATCGGCGGCGCCGCCGTCGACAATCATCCCGCCGCCCCAACCGTATCCGGCAGTTTCGCCGATGCGGTTATTGCGAATTATATTATGCGAAACCGTCCCTCTCCTTACGCTGAGATATACGCCTCCGCCGTGATCGGAATGTCCGATATTATTTTCAACGATATTCTCGCTGATAAAAACAGACTCGGTCGTATCTCTAAGATCGACGGTTATACCGGCGCCCTTACCGCATTGATTATTACGGACGCTGTTTCTTATTATTACCGGCGAAACCCCTCTCGTAAGTATTCCGCCTCCGTAATCTCCGTTACCGGAAAGACCGCGATTATTTTCGATAATGTTGTTTGATATCTCGACGTCGATCTTTCCGCCGTTGCCTAAAGAAGTATAGGAAACTCCCCTTGTTCCGCCGTCGATAGTAAATCCGTCGATCTTGGAATAAATTCGTATCCCATCGCCTCCGCTAAATTCCATCGAAACAACGGCGGCAGTTCCGTTTCCATTGATTCTGGATACGTAAGCCGATATATCTCTGTTATTAAAATTTCCGCTTTGATAACCCCCGAATATTCGCAGAGCTTTATCTCCCGGTATGATAATATTTTCAGCGTAAATCCCCTGCGATACTTTTATTATGTCGTCGGACGACGCAAAATCGATAGAACTCTGTATAGTTTTGAAAGGATTAAGCTCCGAACCGTCTCCGCTCTGCGCGTTGGAAGCGTCGACAAAAATTATAGTTCCGCTGAAAGGCAAAACCGTTACGGTAAACGTAGCCGGAGTACTTGAGGACTTTTGATCGGAGACGGTCAGTTGAATTTCATAATCGCCGTCGCAATCTGCGGCTATAGAAGTATTTACAGTATTATCAGAGGAAAGAGCCGCGCCTGAACCGGTCGGTTTCGACAATATCTGCCAGGAATAATTTAACGGATCGTTATCGGCGTCGTAACTTTCGCTTCCGTCTAGAACGACCGTCGCTCCGCTCTTGACAAACTGACTGGCCTTGATTTTTGCGACAGGCTTTGTATTTACGACAGGTTCCGTAGTATCGTCTGAATCCGGACCGGTAATTTCTTTCGGCGAACACCCCGTAAAAATTATAGAGACTATTATTAAAAACAAAACAATCTTAGTTATCTTTTTCATAAATTAATAATATATATAGAAAAAAATCTAATTTCTGTCAATATCAAAATTTAGTCGGCTTTTTGGGGGATAACAAATAATTGTTACATATGCGTCAATTTCTATCGAGGAGCGCTTGCGTCGCATATGCGTCAATTTCCTACTTAAGCATCATATGTGTCAAAACCCCGCAAGAACCTAAAATGCCGCGCATATCTCATTTTAAGAGACAGTCTCAACCCTGACGTATATGCGTCGATTTTTATGCGACAATTGTCGCGCGTTATCGACGCGACGCATATACGTTAAACTAAAAACGCATATGTGTCAATTTTTCCTCGCTTCAAAAAACTTTCGGACAGAAGCGATTTTTCCATATCTTTTTGACCTGATTTGAATATTTTTTTATAATCTTTTTCGAATTGTTTGGTAGTTTGAACAATTAACATTATTTTTCCATTTTCTGAAAAAAATTATCCAAAGATGAATAAACGTTCATATTCTGATTGTTATCAGAATCTTTAAAAGTTTGTTCCGTTATCTCATTTGGAATTTTAATATTTTCTTTATATCCCGGATATTTATTTTTATCATATTTTTTACTCAAAAAGGTTTCATCAAAGTCTAAACTTGCCGTTAACCATGGTTGAAGTTGTATGTTTTTAAGCGCAACAAATGCGAATTCATTTCCCTGCTTAGGGAAAAAAAACTTTATGATATTTTTTAGTCTTAATAATATCCAAAGTATAATTGATATTAATGGATTTTTTGCCATGGCGTATCGTTGAATTGGTAGACGAATGTCATATAAATATATAAATTTATGTTTATGAGTTGGAGCAAAAGAATTGATGGTTTTCTCAAATTCTCTTTCTTTCCATCGATAGATGTAATTTGGAATAGCCCCATTCCTGTATCCGCCAATCGATCCTCCCGACAATAAAGCCGGCTCTAATTCATAATCGGAAGTTAGACCAAATTTAACCGCCAACCTCATAAAAAAACTGTCTCGCGCCTCGATACACAGAATACCTTTTTTGGCAACTCGAAACATTTCACAAACGCCTAATGCAGGGATAGCAAGATGGTGAAGTCCCGCATGAATTACGGCCCAATCGTAAGAATTATCATTCGCTTCGATTTTTTCTGCATCAATTCTTATCCATTTATATGGAGTATAATCGGTATGTCCGGCATGGAAATCAATATTTGATATTGTAACATTTTTAAAATCGCTTTTAATCATAATTTCTCTGTCGTAACTACCGCCGGCTACTACCAAAATCGAGTCGGTCTTCTTTAAATACCCTTTTTTCATCAGAGTAGAGAGCGATTTAGAGTAAATATTATGATCAATCAAATTAGTTCTCCTAAGGAGCGCAGTATACAAAAAACATCTATCCTTAATCGTCATAATACTTCGTCGGCTTTTTGGGGGATAGAAATTTTAATCTACCTTTTCTCCAGGAAAAACGACGCGTCTTTAGAAAATATCTCGGAATCGTCGTTTTCTGAAATTATCGCCTCAAAGTTGGCGTGTCTTATAAAATATCCTGGGAAACTATACGACTCAATCGAAACCGACTTTTTATCGGCGAGCCCGTCTCTTATATAAAAAGTCGCGTCGTTTTTATACGTTTGGTTTTCTTCAAATTTGGCTAAAACCATCTTGTAAGAAGAGTGTTTTAGAAAATATCCCGAAAAATTCACAGACTCAAACGATACCCCTTTGGGATCGGAAAGCCCTTTGACTATTTTGAAAGAGCCGTCGTTAACGTCGATTTCCGTATTCAAAACCGTCAATATCGCGTTGTAATACGAATGTCTCATATACATTTCCGGGAAATTATACGATCTGAACGAATACGTTTTGTCGTACGAAAACTTAAAAAACGAACATGAAGATAAGGTTAAAAAAACTAAAATAATTAAAACAGTTCTTTTCATACTGACATTCTATTAAATAATATTTTTATTGTCAAATTAATTTTAATATTGTATGTTTATGTAGAAATATTTTATAAATTAAGGAGTATTTTATGATACTAATAGTGGGCGGAGCCGGTTATATCGGATCGCATATCAATAAGACTCTCGCTAAGTCGGGCTACAAAACGCTCGTTTACGACAATCTGATTTACGGTCATAGAGAAGCGGTTAAATGGGGCGAATTCGTTCTCGGCGACGCCGGAGATATAGATCAACTCCGATTAGTATTTTCAAAATATAAGATAAGAGCGGTTATGCACTTTGCCGCGTTCGCTTACGTCGGCGAGTCGGTTACAGATCCGGAAAAATATTATATCAACAACGTATCAAACGCCGCTACTTTACTGAAAGTTATGCGGGAATATAACGTAAAAAATTTTATATTCTCCTCCACCTGCGCGACCTACGGAATTCCGCAGACCGACATTCTATACGAAGACCATCCGCAAAACCCGATCAATCCTTACGGCTACACCAAACTTGTTATTGAGAATATGTTAAAGGATTACGGCAACGCGTACGGTTTGAAATACGTCGCGCTAAGATACTTCAACGCTTCCGGCGCCGATCCGGACTGCGAGATCGGAGAGCGGCACGATCCGGAAACTCACCTGATACCGTTAGTACTCGACGCGGCGATCGGCAAAAATAAAAACGTTAAAATTTTCGGGACGGACTACCCCACTCCCGACGGAACGTGTATCAGAGACTACATTCACGTGAACGATCTGGCGGACGCGCATATGTTGTCGCTCGAACATCTCTTAGAAGGGGGAGAGAGCCAAATATTCAACCTCGGCAACGGAAACGGTTTTTCAGTCCGCGAAGTTATAAAATCGGCGGAAAAAGTTACCGGTAAAAAAATACTCGCTATTGAAGATAAACGAAGAGCCGGCGACCCCCCGAAACTCGTCGGCAGCTCGGACAAAATAAAGAAAACGCTCGGTTGGTCGCCGAAGCGCGCGAATATCGACGATATTATGAAAACGGCGTGGGAATGGCATAAGAAGTTGAACGCCTCTAAATAGTTGAAAAATATGAAGTTATTAACTAATTTTTTATCATATATAAAATCTAAAATTTCAATGCTGTTTATATTATACGTAGCTCTTGCAGGAGTCGCGACAATTGTCGATTTTACCGTATTATTCATAATGACTTCGGTTTTTAATATATGGTATCTCTTATCCGCGACAATATCCTATTTTTGCGGGATGTTGACGAATTTTACCCTAAATAAAATATTTAATTTCAAAAACAAAAGCAAACTTGTATTCAGACAATTTTTACTTTTTTCAATTGTCGCATTAATAGGTCTTGGTTTAAACAATCTAATCCTTTATTTGCTTGTGGACGTCGTAAAAACGCATATTAATATTGCTCCCCAATACGATGAAATCTGGCTTTTTTTTGCAAAATGCGTATCCGTTTTTATCGTAATGTTTTGGAGTTTCTTAGGACATAAGAAGCTGACTTTTAATCTGTTAAAATGAATTAATACATAAATTTTAATACTAATAAGGGAATAAAAATGAATAAAAAAACGGCTATAATAATCGGAGCGGGACCCGCCGGGGTAACCGCCGCATACGAACTTCTGGAGAGAACGGACGTAATCCCGATAATATTCGACGAAAATCCTATTGTCGGCGGTATTTCCCGAACGGTAGATTATAAAGGGTACAAAATAGATTACGGACCTCACAGATTCTTTTCAAAATCCGATAGAGTGATGAACCTATGGCAAAAAATTCTACCGTTGCAAGGCAAACTTGCGAAAGACGACGTTATTTTGAACAGAGATATACCTTTATCGACAAAGCCCGGCGCCCCGGATCCAAATATCGACAATAAAGTATTGCTCTATAAAAATCGGTTGACGCGAATTCTTTATCTGAGAAAATTTTTTAACTATCCTATCGCTCTTAATTTTAATACTATCGCCAATCTTGGTTTTTTTAGAATGATAAAGATCGGATTTAGCTATTTGCGCATCAAACTTTTCCCGATTAGAAAAGAAAAAAACCTCGAAGACTTTTTTACAAACAGATTCGGCAGGCAGTTATATCTTACTTTTTTCAAAGATTATACCGAAAAAGTGTGGGGCGTCGACTGTAAAGATATACCGCCGGAGTGGGGGGCTCAAAGAGTAAAAGGGCTATCGATAACCAAAGTTCTAAAACAGGCGCTATCCGATATTTTCCGCAAAAAGAAAGATAACTCCATCGATCAAAAGAAAACGGAAACGAGCTTAATAGAGAGATTTATGTATCCCAAATACGGCGCCGGTCAGATGTATTCGGAAATCTGTTCGGAAGCGGTCAAAAAAGGCGCCGAATTATTTCTCAATCATAAAATCGTAAAAATCTTATGCGATAAAGATAGAGTCGTAGGCGTTGAAGCTAAAAATCTCAAAACCAACGAGGTAAAAAAGTATTTCGGGGATATAATATTTTCTACGATGCCGATCAAAGAGTTATTCGACTCGATGGACGCGGATATACCCGATAACGTAAAAAATATTTCCGACGGATTGGTATATCGGGACTATATGCAGATAGGTCTTCTCTTTGAAGATATGAAGCTAAAAAATAAAACTAATATCAAATCGCTTAACGACGTTATTCCCGACAACTGGATTTACGTTCAGGAGCCGGACGTAAAAATCGGAAGGCTTGATATGTTTAATAATTTCAGCGTCTATATGCTCGAAGATATGAATAAAGTTTGGCTTGGCGCGGAGTATTTCTGTAACGCCGGCGACGAACTCTGGAATAAATCCGATAAAGATATGATCGACTTTGTAGTATCCGAGCTTGAAAAAATCAATCTGGTAAGAAAAGAGGACCTTCTGGACGGAATCGTTCTCAAACAAGAGAAGGCGTATCCCGCCTATTTTGGAACATACGACAAGTTTGACGAATTGAAGGAGTATATTAATAAGTTCGAGAATCTGTTTTTGATCGGCAGAAACGGAATGCACAAATACAACAATATGGATCACTCTATGCTGACCGCTATGACCGCCGTCGATAACATTGTCGCGAATATTAAAACAAAAGAGAATATCTGGGCGGTCAATACGGAAGAAGAGTATCATGAAGAGAAGAAATAATCTACTAAGGATGGGTATATGAAAAAAAAATTTTCTGAATTAATAACACGGTTAAAGAACTCTCCGGTTTTAGTAAGAACTCTATTTTTAATAAAAAACAAATTTTTTTTGCCAATTTTTTCTTTAACAGGAATTTTAATTTATTTAGTCGGCGCCGTTTTTTTTAATTCTAATTTTAAAAATGAGAATACTCCTTTCAAAAATATTAGTTCAATCATATGGAGATTTGAAAGATTAGACGGAACCGTAATAACAAATAAAGTATTACTGGATAAAAATTATAAACTAAAATATTTTAAAGGAATAAATGAAGAATCATGGGGTAAAAGCAATAATTCTATAATATTTTATAACGCTTCAAAATTAAAGACGACGATTTTTGATAAATTTGAAAAAATTAACGGAAAATGGGCGCTTTCAGGCGATTTTCTTTTAGATAAAAGTATTCGGCATAGACTTGTCGAAGTCGGAAGAATTAAAAATAATATGGTTGTTATTCTTTACATTTGTTTAGTTTTATTTATAATATCTTTATTTAGATTTAATTTTGCTAAAAATAGAAAACTAAGAAATACATTATTAACCGGTATAATTTTATTAGTTGCGATTTTTTCATTTGTCTATTCCGTTAGTTTAAGAACAAGCTGGTTTGGGAAGTTATCCCTTGACCACCATCAATGGTTATCAGGAGCGACAATAAAATTTACAAATATGTGGCTGGACGAAAATCCTTTTAAATTATTATTCGGAATGATTGAAAATCCCAAATCTATTGAATTTTCATCGCTAAAGGACAGAGGCATTTATTCTTCTTATCCTTCCGGAATAATTTTTCCTTTATATGTTTTAGGATTATTTAATGGGGGAAAACTTACTCCCGACATTTTAATGGGATATAATCTTGCAAATCATTTTTTAATATCAATTATTATGTCGTTAACAATTTTTATTTTTTTTAAAAAATTAAAAGCCGGAGATTTAGCGGCGTTATTATTCTCATTACTGCCTATTTTTTTATATTTATTTTTACCGCCGCCGATGTATTGGCATCAAAACGTCTTTTTTACGGATCAAGCCATAATTTTATATTTTGTCGGAATAATTTTTCTTGAAGTATTGTCGGATACTCAAGATCCTAAGCTAAGAAAAATTATTTTTATATTACAAGCGGTTATTATTTTTATCGGAGTTTCGATTGATTGGTTTTTTTATATTATAACCTTTGTTTTATATGTAAAAAAAATATTAAATTTTGAATATTCTAAGAAAGGTTTTTTAAATTTTATATTAAGATCGTTTTTCTTCTGGCTACCTGTCGCATTATCTTTAGGTATTTTCCTTATTCAGCAGATAGCTTTAGGGGGGTTAAAAGCTTTATATGATAAATTTCTATTTAGAACCGCAATGGACGGTAATACATATGTAACAAATTTCTTTAATCAATTCTGGAAAGGACACATAAAATATGGATATGGCGAAATTGGTTTTTATTTAATTTGGATTTCATCTTTATTTTTATTATTATCTTTTGTATTAGTCGTATTATTAAAAATCAATAAAAAAAAGATAGATTCTTCTTTCAAAAGCGTTATTTCTTTATACAGTTTGTACTTAGTCCCTTGCTTTATTCAGATATATTTTTTAAAAAATCATTCGGTAATTCACGATTTTTCGGCTTTAAAATTTGCCGTAGTATTGTCAACCGTTCCGTTTATCTTATTTCCAATTCTTCTTTTTAAAATTATTAAAATGTTTTTAGATTCTTACGCTTTAAATGTATCGAGAAATAAAAATATTTCTAGAACAACGTTAAGCCGTTATTGCGGCAAATGTAATAGAAATTATACGAATAACGTTATTTACCCTCTATCATTTTCAAATCGTCTTCTAAAACGATATTCAAACAAGGAATTTTTAAATTTTAATCGGATTAGTAATAGCGCGATTTTAATTTTTTTTATATTTATCTATTTCTGCTCAATTTTTTATATTAATGACGTAATTGGCAAAATATATATTTTTTTCCCGAATTCTGTTTATAAGTATGAGAGAGAAATTTTTATAAATAAAAATACAAAATTTAACGATATTGTTTTTTCTCCTAATTTTTCGATAGATATTAATCCGCCTCAGCATATATCGTTCTCGAAAAAAAGAGTATATATGGCTTCAAACGAATCTCAAATTTTAAATATTATAAATAGTTATAAGAAAGTAAAAAAAGATAATATTGTTATTAATCTTTTTATTAATATCAGGGATAATAAAAATCAATTCAGCTCAATTATAGCTAATGCGGATAATAAAATTGATTTTAACGATTATACGTTATATAAAATAAGTTATAATTCGTTAAAGCGCTTGTTAAAAAAGTAAAATACCGGCCAAAAGACGCTTAACTCTTTGTATTTAAGCGTCTTATCGGGGGCTTAAATAAAAATGATAAATTCTTTTAAGCCTACTTTTTAGCGCGATAAAAGCAAAATTATATAAAATTTATTTAATAAATTTTATATAATTAGGATAACCATTTTTAATATCAATAGGTTCTCCCTCACTTTCTACGTATATCCATCTTATTATAAATTGAATTTCACCGTCTACGTATTTTATGTTTTTAATTTTTCTTGAGGTCTTATCGCTTAATACTATTTTTTTCATATTTTTTATTTTTTCTATATTTTTCTTTGTATAATAAAATAACGCCGTATTGTTATTTTTTAGAATGCCATTACTCCAGACTCCATCCGTAAAATTTACCGGCTTGATATTTTTGTTAAATTTAACGTCTATAAAACTTACAATTTTTATTAATATTATTAGCGCCGTTATAATTATAATGATTTTATTTATATTTTTTAGATTATTATTTATTTTCTCTTCATAATCTTTTGTTTTTATAAAGAAAACGCAAACCAAGAAAGGAAACAGGTAAAAGAAGGCGTATGCGTATCTTAAATCCTGGGCAATTGTAAAGAAAAACAAATTAATAAAATTACCGACTAAAGGCAACAAAATTATTAGTATTTTATTTTTTTTAAATTTAATTAAAGATAAAAATACAAAAAAAATAGAAATAAAAATATACAGCGAGGGCCTTATAAACAACCAATAATAATTTTTATTGACTATTATATTATTAAATAAATCCAGAGTAATTTTTCGGAACAATGGAATTTTCGACTTTGAATCAAATTCTAGCGGAAAATTGTTATAATGAATTGGATAGGTATATGTATAAGAACCGGACATTTGTTTTGCTCTCCAAATGAGAGAACTTGATTTGAGCGCGCTATTTAAGACTATAAAAGGATTTTTTATTGAAACCTTAAGAAATAGCGACAAAAACTTATTAAAATCGGTATTATAAAAATAATCTTTTTTCAATTTTGGATTATAAGATAAAGTATCGACGGTATATGGAGAATAACTATTTTGTAAATCTTCAATTTCCATTATATCGGATATCTCTTTTTTTTCTTTGGAAGTTAGATTTTTAGAATATTTTACTATTGCTCCTAATTTGTGAAGAAAAAAGCCGCTTTTAATAAAATTACTCGGAGGAGCGACTTTTAACGCGTCAAATATCGGTCCCTTTATAATAGTTAGTAAAAGAAAAAAAATTAGTAATGATAAAATAATATTTCTAGCATATTTAAAATAAACAATAAATAGAATTGGTAAAATAAATAATATGACCAATATCCCGTTGTGCCTAAAAGAACTCGCAAACAACAGGGATATTGCAAAAAAAATTGAGTTCTTATAATTATAAAGCCATGCCCCGTTTGAGGAGTAAATTTTAAACATAACAATAGTAAGAAGTAATATCGATATGCTGTAAGGAATATCCTTCCATAACGTGATAATAAAAAATCCATTTGTAGGAATAATTGAAAAAATGATTGTAAATACTATTAACAATATTTTATTCGCTCCGTTTTTTTCAAGAGAATACATTCCATAGGCAAAGACGAAAGATAAAAATATTATTTGAAAGACGCTTATTGTTGCGGGATGTAGATATATTCTGGTAACAATCAGATTTATTAGCGTATGAAATGCCGGATGAGCGTCGTCAAAGACAAAATTAGTTATTTCATACCATTGATGAAGGCTATCCGGGCTCATAAATGCGGGCCAGTAAGCTAGCAGATAAAAAAAACTGCAGAAGAATACTATAAAAAAATATATAAAAAAACTTAAAAGTTTTTTATTTTTACTAAATTCTATTTTTAAAATATTTTTTGCAGGAGAAATCTTTAATATATAAAAGGAAGCCAGAGATAAAAAGTTAATAATAGTTACAAAAATAAAAAAGAAAATTAAATAAATAAATATTTTATTATTGACATATAATTTGAGATAGGGAAAGTTTATTGGAACGATAAAATATAAGACAACTCCAAAAAATAAAAGTATAATAGGTAGAAAAACCTTCTTTTTTATAGACGTCTTATTGAATTCAGTTATAATAAAGTTTAGGAAAAAAATATCTGCAATAAATATAGCTAATATGACAATAAAAAATATTAATAACCTGATTACTAATAAAACGGACGGCGGAATATATAAAAAAACCGTAAAACCTGTTATTATAGATAATAAAGAGCTTAAAAAAAAATTCCATCTATTATTAAAAAAAATATTTTTATCCGGTAAATATTTAATAAAATTATAACCTTTCTTCAATTATTTATTCTCCTTTATTATAATCAATATTTCTTTTTTCTTCTGATAGAATTTTTAACAAAGAAATATTTTCAAAAAATAAAAAAAATACTCCTAATAAACTGCTTGAAAAATACCATATAATATGCGACAGCAACGAAAAAACTAATGCGACATTTTCATCGATTCCAAAAATGGATAAAGAAATAATACATAAATATTGATATAATCCTATAGCTCCGGGCGCCGACGGTATAATCGCCCCAAGATTAATAACGGCAATAATTAAAAAATAAAAAATTAAAGATAATTGGATATTTAAAGTCCGTCCGACTAGATATAAAGAAATTGTCGACGAGATCCATATTGTTAATGAAAGAAGAAAAGAAATAACAGCTCTTTTTAAATTTAATATTTCTACAATCGGCTTTTTAAAAGAATTAATTTTCTCTAACAACCATGCGCAGAACTTAGAGAGAAATTTTGAAAATTTGAATACTTTATGCGATAAAATTTTTTGATAAAATAAAAAAAAGATTAATAAAAAAAATATTATTGCGCCTATAATAATAAAGGAAACTATCTCTATTTTTTTAATATTTTCAGGAAATTTTATAATTAAACTGGATAAAAAAAGAAAAAACAGTAAAACGATTAGATCAAAAAATCTCTCTAAAAAAATCGAGCCAAAAATAAAACTCTTCTTTAAGTTTGTTTTTTTGCTTAAAACGACGGCTCTTATTATTTCGCCTGATTTTGCCGGTAATATATTATTCCCAAGCAAGCCGATTGATAATACGCTTAACGAGTTTTTATAGCTTAATTTATATCCCGCCCCAAATCTTATAATAAGATTCCAAAATAGAGCTCGAATTAAATATGTAAAAAAAGTTAATATCAGGCTAAGAGTAAGCAAAAAAAAACCGGCTCCGCTTACGCCCGCCGCCGTTTCAATCAGTTTTGAAAACTCTACTTTTCTTATTACCAGCGCTATGCTAAAGGCGCTAACCAAAATTCCAATTATAAAAACAATAAGCGCATTTATTTTTTTTTTATTCATTTATTTCTTAATTCCTAAAATTAAAAATATCCACGGTCTTATCATACTCCACCAGCCTGAAAAAGGTTTTATTTTACTATAATTTTTTTTAGTAGGAGGATAAACTATATTAACCGGAACCTCAATAAATTTATATTTATATTTTAATACTTTATAAAGGATGTAGTATTCCATTTCGTATTTATCAAGCCATTGTTGATCGATGTTAATATTTTCATTATTAAAAATATTAAGCTTGTAAGCGCCAATCAAACAAGTAACGTCCGTTATTTTTTTTACCATAAATATTGAAACAATAAAAGAATATAATCTAATCATAATATTTCTGAATAATGGCAGATTTGGACTGGTCCCGCCCTTTAAATATCTTGATCCTTTAACAAAATCAAAATTTTCAGTTATTATCGGATTTAACATTTTTTCAATATCTTCGCTCTGCGTCTTACCATTTCCGGAAATCGCAATTAAAATATCAAAATTGTTTTTTATACCAAATTTTATGGCGTCTCTTATAGACGAACCAACTCCTTGATTTTTTTCATGTCTTATTACAAAATATCCTGAATTTTTACAAATGCTTTCAGTTTCATCAGTCGAGCCGTCGTCAATAATTATAACATCATATTCGATAGGTAAAGTTAGCGCTTTTATTTTTTCTAAAACAGTCCCAATTTTTTTTTCTTCATTATAGACGCAAATTGAAATTAACGCTTTTAAGTTTTTTGTTTTATTTTCAATCAAAATATACGCCTCTTTTCGTTGTTTTTATGAAAGATTCTATCATTTCTCTCAATTCCATATTTTCTGAATATTCGTCAATTGCTTTATTTTTTCTAATAATATTTCTAAACGAAACTAAATCGTCTGAAGTAATTGAGCCGCGATAATTTCTTGAAAATCCTATAAAATTTATTGTCTGCTTAATGCCTTTGCTCGATCCGGAAATTAAATGAAAAGGAAGCACGTCCTTAGTTATAGAAGTCCCCATACCAACCATCGCATAATCGCCAATTCTTGTAAACTGATGCAAACAAGAATTAAGACCTAAATTTACAAAATTTCCAATTACGCTATGTCCGCCAATTGCAACGTTATTAGCAATGATAACATTATTTTTAATTATAGAATCGTGAGATATATGAGTATTTACCATGAAAAAATTACTATTCCCGATAACCGTAACTTCATTCTCATAGGGGAGATGTACTGTGGAATTTTCACGAAAAGTATTATTATCGCCAATCTTGACGCTTTTTAAATTGATATCATGCGGGGAGAGATGCTGCGCTTTAAAACCAAGACAACAATTGCTATATATTTTATTATTTTTCCCAATAAAAATTTTATTAAATAAATTTACGTTATTAAATATTTCGGTATTATCGTCGATAAAAATATCGCCTTCAATTGTACAACAATTTCCAATTTTAACATTTTTCCCAAAGCGAACATTCCCTTTTATTGTATTAAAGTTTCCTATAAAGGTAGAATCGTCGATTATAACGTTTTTATCAATATCGTTAAGATTATAGTTTATCATATTTTCCTTCAATTTTAATTTAAAATCTCCAGCGTTTTAACGCTATCTTGAATAGCGGCTAAATTACCTCTTATGTTATCGCGCAAAAAAGAAGAAAAAGCGGTTAATTCGTTAAGTAAAGGTTCTCCCTTTTTAACGAAACAATCTCTTACAAGATAAGAATTATTTATACTGTAAGAAGAATACTCCTTTAATTCTTGACTAATTAAATCTGCTTCATAAAAGGCTTCTTTACAGGCAACCTCGATTGTTCTTTTTTTAAACGGAGTTAACCAATTTGTAATTATATCGGCGATTGTATCGTTTTCAAGCTTAAATGATAAAATAGCGTTATCTTCGTAATGGTTATGTATTTTTTTTGATTTATATATATTTTTATCTTTTATTTCCGAGCCTGTTAAGAATCTAATCAAATCTATATCGTGAACCGATAGATCCGTTAACACCCCGACGTCGCCGATTCTGGGGGGAATAGGTCCAACTCTGGTAATGCTTATATTATAAATTTCCTTACCAATTAATTCGTTTTTGAGAGAATTTACTACAGGATTAAATCGTTCCACATGTCCAACGGCAATTTTAACGTCATTTTTTTCAGCCGCTTCTAAGATTTCATATCCGTCTTTTAAATTTGACGCAACCGGCTTTTCAATTAACAAAGAAACGCCTTTATTAATACATTTTAAAGCTATCTCTTTATGTAAAAAAGTCGGCGTCGATATAATAGCGGCGTCAATTTCCTCGTTATTTAACATTTCGTCGACATTATTATATGTTTTTTCGGGATAATCCCCCTTAATATTTACGTCGCATAAAGCCTTTATTTTTATATTCGGAATTGAATTTAACACTCTATAATGATTTTTCCCCATTACCCCTAAACCGATTATCGCCAAATTTTTCATTTTATAATCTCGCTTAGTTTTTTAAACATAAACTCTTCTTGGTCTTCCTTTAAAAATAAATTCATAGGCAGACTTAATATCTCCTTTTTTACCTTTTCCGCTACCGGAAATTTAGAGGGGTCGACTTTTAAATAACTTAAAGCCTCTTGATTATATAAAGTTTCCGGATAGTGTATCGCCGTCGGAATACCGCTTTCGTTAAGTTTTTTAACTACTTCTTCTCTATTTTTGATTCTTATTGAATATTGAGCGTAAACCGACGTTCTGTCCTTTTTAATTAAAGGGCTTATAACATTCGAATTATTTTTAAATAAATCGTCATATTTTTGAGCGACAGCCGCTCTTTGTTCAATTTCTTTATCATAATATTTTAATTTAACATTTAAAACTGCGGCTTGTATAGCGTCCAATCTACCGTTAATTCCTATATATTTATGTTTGTATACGCTCGATTGACCGTGATTCATAATTTGCCTTATTTTATCCGCGTAATAATCGTCGTTTGTAAAAACAGCCCCGCCGTCGCCATAACATCCTAACGGTTTTGCCGGATAAAAACTTGTACATCCAAATTGCGATAAATTACATGATTTTTTGTTTTTATAAGTCGCCCCAAAACTTTGGGCGGCGTCTTCAATAACAAATAAATTGTATTTTTCTGCAATTTTATTAATCTCTTCCATATCCGCCGGTTGACCATATAAACTCACGGGGATTATAGCTTTCGTTTTTTTTGTAATCAATTTTTCAATTTTTGTATAATCAATGTTGTAAGAGTCTTCTTCAATATCGGCAAAAACAGGTTTAGCGTTTTTTAAAGCTATTACTTCAGAGGTTGCAAAAAAGGAAAAAGGAGTAGTTATTATTTCGTCTCCCGGATTAATATCTAAAGCGCATAAAACTATATAAAGCGCGTCCGTTCCCGACGAACAGCTGACGCAATATTTCGAACCGATATAGTTTGAGAGATTGCTTTCTAATTTTCTTACTTCCTCTCCCAATATAAAAGCCGACGAATCGATAACATTCTGTATAGAAGAATCAATTTCTTCTTTGTATAATTTATATTGCGATTTTAAATCGATAAAACTTATTTTATCCATAAAAAAATTATCCTTCTTGTTTTTTTATTAATTTAAAAGAAGAATCTTGTAAAAAAATATCCGAATTATCGTTTTCTAACAGATAGAGTTTAAATCCCGAATGCCTAATAAAATAGCCGGATAAATTGTACGATTCAAAACTAACACAACTAACCGGATCAAGTCTTGAAGGAACTAAATAAAATGTCGCGCTATTTCTAAAATTCTCCGTTTCGTCGTTTTTAACAAGAAAAACAGCGCTATTTTGGACGCATAAAAAATAGCCCGGAAAATTAACAGATTCAATCGAGATCGCTTTTTTATCCGCTAAGCCTTTTACAATGACAAACGACGAATCGCTTACATCGGTTTCTGAAACTATTTCTGTTATAATTCCTTCAAATCCCGAGTGTCTAACATACAATTCCGGATAGTTATACGACTGGAACGAATAAGTTCTATTTAAAATATAGATCTTATTACAACCTGAAAAAACTATGATTAAAAACAAAAATATAAAAATTATATTTTTTTTCATTTATTCTCCTTATTTATTAATTATCAAGTTTATTACGTTATAAATATGTATCCTGTCAGTTTTTTGGGGAATAAAAAATGTTTGTTCCATATGTGTCAATTTTTTTCGAGACAGACTCGCGTTATCCATTTCCTTACCCCAAAAAACTGACGAATTACTATAAACATTTCTCAAAAAATTATAATTTAATATATTTTAATTGTCAATATTTTCGTATGAAATTTATCCGCGATCAAAAAACAAATTTTCACCCTAACGCTTTGTTAATAAACAACTAAGTATTTTAGAATATTCAAAACGGGAATTCCCGATTTTTTGGGGAATAGAAGCGCCTGTCACATATGTGTCAATTTATTTTTTCATCAACGCGTATGCGTCGTATATGCGTCAATTTGCTCTTAACATCATATGCGTCGATTTTATTTTTTTTGACACATATGTGTCTTTAGTTTACGCGACGCGTCAATTTTAAATCCCCCTCGACTTCGCGCAAGCGAAGTCGGGGGATGAGTTAAGCCTACTGCGTCTCTACCACAACCTAAACCCGTAATATCCGGGCTTTTTATCCAGGTCATATCCAAGTTGACCATAATTGTTACCTCCCCAAGCCCAGAGAGCGCCGTTAGATTTTATAGCTATTGTATGATCGTTTCCGCAGGAGACTCTTGCCCAGTCCGTAGAGACCCCTATCTGAACCGGAGACGATTTATTCGTCGTAGTACCGTCGCCAAGTTGACCGGAGCCGTTATTTCCCCAAGCCCAGAGAGTCTTGTTAGATTTTAGCGCTACGGTATGACTTCCTCCGCAAGAGACGCTTGCCCAATCGGTAGAGCTTCCTATCTGAACCGGAGAGGATTTATTTCCCGTAGTACCGTCGCCAAGTTGACCGGAGCCGTTATATCCCCAAGCCCAGAGAGTCTTGTTAGATTTTATAGCTACGGTATGATCGTTTCCGCAAGAGACGCTTGCCCAGTCCGTAGAGCCGCCGCCTATCTGAACAGGAGAGGATTTATTCGCCGTAGTACCGTCGCCAAGTTGACCATAATAGTTATATCCCCAAGCCCAGAGAGTACCGTTAGATTTTATAGCTACGGTATGACTTCCTCCGCAAGAGACGCTTGCCCAATCGGTAGAGCCGCCGCCTATCTGAACAGGAGAAGATCTATTTTCCGTAGTACCGTCGCCAAGTTGACCAGAATTATTACGTCCCCAAGCCCAGAGAGAGCCGTTAGATTTTATAGCTACGGTATGACTTCCTCCACAGGAGACGCTTGCCCAATCGGTAGAGCCGCCGCCTATCTGAACAGGAGAGGATTTATTCGCCGTAGTACCGTCGCCAAGTTGACCATAATAGTTATATCCCCAAGCCCAGAGAGTACCGTTAGATTTTATAGCTACGGTATGACCTCCTCCGCAAGAGACGCTAGCCCAATCGGTAGAGACCCCTATCTGAATAGGAGAGGATTTATTCGCCGTAGTACCGTCGCCAAGTCGACCGGAGTTGTTATATCCCCAAGCCCAGAGAGAGCCGTTAGATTTTATAGCTACGGTGTGACTAATTCCGCAAGAGACGCTAGCCCAATCGGTAGAGCTTCCTATCTGAACAGGAGAGGATTTATTACTTCCCGTAGTACCGTCGCCAAGTTGACCAAAACCGTTATTTCCCCAAGTCCAGAGAGTACCGTCTAATTTTAACGCTATTGTATGATCGCGTCCGCAAGAGACGCTTGCCCAATCGGTAGAGACCCCTATCCGAACCGGCGACAATTTATTTTCAATAGTCCCGTCGCCAAGTTGACCGGAGCTGTTATATCCCCAAGCCCAGAGAGTCTTGTTAGATTTTATAGCTACGGTATGATCGTTTCCGCAAGAGACGCTTGCCCAGTCCGTAGAGCCGCCGCCTATCTGAACAGGAGAGGATTTATTCGCCGTAGTACCGTCGCCAAGTTGACCATAATAGTTATATCCCCAAGCCCAGAGAGTACCGTTAGATTTTATAGCTACGGTATGACTTCCTCCGCAAGAGACGCTTGCCCAATCGGTAGAGCTTCCTATCTGAACCGGAGAGGATTTATTTCCCGTAGTACCGTCGCCAAGTTGACCGGAGCCGTTATATCCCCAAGCCCAGAGAGTCTTGTTAGATTTTATAGCTACGGTATGATCGTTTCCGCAAGAGACGCTTGCCCAGTCCGTAGAGCCGCCGCCTATCTGAACAGGAGAGGATTTATTCGCCGTAGTACCGTCGCCAAGTTGACCATAATAGTTATATCCCCAAGCCCAGAGAGTACCGTTAGATTTTATAGCTACGGTATGACTTCCTCCGCAAGAGACGCTTGCCCAATCGGTAGAGC
>Ga0208940_1000227_pt1 | contig 75999 bp, 64 predicted proteins | sample AD_JPNNA6_MetaG_FD_184445 | JGI IMG/M metagenome (GOLD analysis project Ga0208940, IMG submission 184445) | Active sludge microbial communities of municipal wastewater-treating anaerobic digesters from Japan - AD_JPNNA6_MetaG (SPAdes) (version 2) | ecosystem: Engineered > Bioreactor > Anaerobic... | reverse complement strand
CAAATATGAATAAACTTATGAAAAAATTTATTGACAAGGAAATTTATGAGGCTGTATTTATAGACGATAGATTAAAATGTTAAAAAAAAACAAAGATTATCGTTGACTTTTACCATAGATGTGTCAAAAATAAAATCGACGCATATGCTACGCAAGCGCTCTTTGATGAAGAATTGACACATATGGGGCTATACGCGCCGCTGTGTTTCCCGATAAAAATTTGACACATATGTGTCAAATTGTCCTGCGATATAAAATGACGCATATGCGAGGCGCGGCGCTCCTTAATGAAAAAAAATGACACATATGTCAATCCCAAAAAACTGACGAGTTATCTTAAGACTTGAGTTTAATCTGTTTGAGGAGTTTTTTTCTTGCGGCGACTCTGATTTCGGCGTTTTTAAACCTTCTTCTTTCGTCTTCGGTCTCCGGTATAAGATCGGGTATCTTGACGGGCTTTTTGTCTTTACCGAGACCGACAAACGTAAGATAGGCCGTGGTAGATACGCCGCTTTCTCCCGTTATAGGATTCTCTTTTGTTACCTGAACGCCGATCTCCATGGAAGTCGTCCCTACAAAATTCACCGACGCTTTGAGAACTACGTGATCTCCGATATTAATCGGAAGTCTAAACGATATTGTGTCGATGCTTACCGTTACCGCTTCGTGTCCGCAATGTCTTTCAGCCGCCATAGCCGCGGCTATATCTATCCAGGACATAATAACGCCGCCAAAGACGGTTCCATAGTGATTGGCATGCTCAGGCATAACAATATTTCTTGTTTCTACGGAACTGTCTTTGGGATGTTTCGAGATCATAAATTATATATTTCTCTCTTCGGTATTAGCGGTCATTTTCTGTTCTTCCGCCGCTAGCATTTTTGCGAATTCTTCGTCAATATCGCTCCCAGCCGCGAGAAGTTCGTCGTCGATAGCGGACTTGCTGGTCTGAGAAAGTTCGGTCGAAAGTTTGGCGTTAGCGAGAGCTTTTTTCCTCGCTTCGTCGATCGCTTCGAGCCCTTGCATATTGACGTCCGTCGATAAACCGGAGAGCAGTTCGTTAAGTTTGGTAATCTGTCTCGAAGAGGTAATATCGGCGACCGCTTGAGCCTCTTGAGATTTTAGCTCCTCGATTCGAGTTTGCAACATAACAAGTTGACTTTTGTATTTTTCGATATTTGAAGAATTTTGTTCGATAAAAGTTTTATTCAAAGATATACTTTCGGTAGCTTTCTGAAGTTGAACGCTAAATTCTTTAAAAAGATCCTGATATTTGACGTCGTTTGTCTCTTTAAATTTCCTTACGGCGCCTACTTTTTTAGTCTCTAACTCTTTCAACTTTTTATTTAACTCTTCCGTTTCATTCTTCTTTTCTTCGTTAATAGCCATAAGGTTTGCTACGGCGTTTCTAACCGTAGTATGGTTCTTTAGCAAATCCTCTCTGACTTTTCTAAACTGAGCTCTGATCGTCGATTCGTTAGCGGTCAGCATCTTATCGCCGGCGTTGTTTAACGCGCCTTCGCCCAAACCAAAAAGTCTTGCAAAAAATCTGCCTATAGCTCTAAAAAAACCCATAATATTCCTCCGTTATTTTTAAAATTTTTTTTAACAGTATTCTATAGACTACTATTAAACCATTAATTACGTTATTAGTAAAATAATATTTTAAAAATAATCGATTTTTATTTACTCCAAAAAAATAAATTAATGACGATGTCCGCAACCGGCTCCGGAACAGTTGGAACGGCTTAATTTTAAAGAATTATCTATTAATTTTTGTACAAGTTCGTCTTTCGAAATAGAAATATCGCCTTCGTACGCTTTAATATTCTTTAAAGCCAAATTTTTAATAGCTCCGTCGCCGATTCCTTTAACTATAACTTTCTCGACTCCTAACTCATTCAACCATTTAGGAATGGATTCGCAATCGTGAGGAGGAGGCGTAAGTTCTTCATACTTTGCAATCTTTTTATCTTCAACGGTAAATATGCCAAAAAGTTTCGCATGTCCAAAATGTTCGCTTAATTTACCGTTTTCCAGCGGCATAGCGGCTTTAAAAGTATTTTTACTTCTACATTGCTTGTCAATTTTTACCATAAGTTTTTCCGCTATTTCTGAGAATATTTTACCGCCTTCGGTCTTACCGTAATGATAAACGTAAGGCTTGCCTTCGTCTCCGGAATTAACAATGTTCCCGTCGATCGGTATAGAGCCCAAAACTTCAACATTAAAACTTTTCCCGACCTTTTCGGCTCCCCCGCTTTTAAAAATATCGACTTTCTCTCCGCATTTAGGACATACAAATCCCGCCATATTCTCTACAATTCCCAAAATCGGAGTCTCGAGTTTTTTAACGAAATTAATTGATTTTCTCACGTCGAGCAAAGCGACGTCTTGAGGCGTCGTAACTACGACGACTCCTGTAACGTCTCCGATCAATTGTATAACGCTAAGCGGCTCGTCTCCCGTCCCGGGAGGACAATCGACCACTAAGTAGTCGAGTTCGGGCCAATCGATATCTTCCAAAAACTGCCGGATGACGCCCATTTTCATAGGTCCCCGCCATATTATAGCCTCGTCGGGACTCTCAAGCATCGACGCTATCGATAAGACGAAAAGATTGTGAACGGCTTCAATCGGTCGAGGTCTTTTTCCCTCCTCTTCAGATACAAGCCGCTTATTATCAATGCCGGTCATTTTGGCAATCGAAGGTCCGTGAATATCGACGTCCATTATGCCTACCCTACGCCCTTGAAGCGCAAGCGCGTACGCGATATTTACGCTGACGGTACTCTTTCCTACGCCCCCCTTCCCGCTGATAACCACAATAGTATTCTTAATTTTTTGCAAATTTTCCATTCTTAACATATCTCTGTTCTGTTCGTCGTTTTGATGCATATTTACTCCGAATTTATATAATTTTTTTCGCTATTGACAATCATTATCATTTAGATAACCGCTCAAAATGTATATTATTTTTCAACGTAAGTCTTTTCTATTTACATACATTTTACATTACATACGTTTTACTCCATACCCTGTCAGTTTTTTGGGGAAATAAAAATTAATTTTAGGTAGAGTAGACGTATTTGGGATAATTTTCGATTACGAGCTCGTATAATAGCCGTTTTCGAGCGGTTATACTTAACAGTTGTGTCATTTTATCCAGAAAGTCTTTTTCCACTTTATCAATCTTCAATTTCTTACCAATAAGCCCAAGAAATCCTTCCAACCCGTATTTCATAACGCCGTTATAGAAAAACAGTATAATATCTCGAACCGTTGAGGCCATACCGAATTCGTTATACAAGGAATGCCATCTTTTTATTCGAAGGTAATCCGATTCGCTAATCCGGAGATATTTATGCAACCTTTTATCGTCGGCGCTATCTATAACGGCGTATTCGGAGCGATGATTTCCAATTATTCTCTTCATTTTTGACATTTTTTTGTTAACGAGGCGAAACATAGTTTCAAATAACTCGCTGAACGTATTAATTTTGAACTCTTTTAGTAGAAAATCTATGACGTTATTATTCATAGATTTAGATACTATAAAATGAAATAGATGTTTTTTGTTTTTCATAAAATTTTCTCCTTTTTCTTTTATATATATAACAACTAAAAGTAGAAAACTCTTTACAAAAACTTGGATAAATTTTTAGAAAATAACAAATATTTTGCTAATTAAAAAAAATGACACATATGTGTCGATTTTTCTATACTTTCCAAAGCGCTGAAGGTAATGAAGTTACCTTATTCGAAAATATCTGTCTCATATGTGTCAATTTTTTTCATCGAGGAACATTGTCTCGCATATGTGTCAAATTATCCTTAACGTCATATGCGTCGAATTTCCATCGGAGAGCGACTCGGCGACTACGCAACCCATATGTGTCAATTTCTCTCTTCCCAAAAAACCGACGGGTAAGTTTACTCCCCAAATTTAAATATTAATAAAAATATTTGACTTTTAATCAAATGTTGTTAATACTGCTTGTTATCCGGAGATTTTGGAGTAGGAAGTGAAACATTTTTTAGCGTTACTTTTCATATTTTCTTTCATCGGTTGTTCGACTCTGCCCTCCCCTTATAAGTCGGGAAAAACCGGTTGCGTCGCCGGCAAGATTAAATTTATAACGAGCAGGCAATTTTGGTCTCTAAAAGACGGGGAGTATAACGACGATATTATTGTAACGGTTCGGAATATTGCTACAAAAAAGATGTACTTTAACAACTCTAAAAACGGTTATTACTTCTTCTACAATTTGCCGATCGGAGATTACGAACTTATCAAATGGAGAAAAAAAATCGAACTGCCCGGCAAAGATATGTCGGTCTATCTGTCCGGAGATAAAATAACGGAAAAATTCTCCGTCTCTCCGGCGTCGTTTACAGTTTTGCGGGAAGTTACCGCTAAAGTCGCTATACCGAAAGAGTTTTCATATAAAAATCAGGTTTCATATATCTATACCGACGCCGATATTGAAGAGATAAAAGGGGCTTTTGCATCAAATTTTGATAAAAAAAACCAATATCAAGATTACGAATGGAAATACGGCTCAAAATCGGCTATATCGATAGAAGAGAAAATTCCGGTAAATCAGGCAATTAATAATCTCATCTCAATTTCGGATAACGACTACATATCGATGGAAAAACTATATAAATCCGGCGATTTTTATCTCTCTTTCGCTTTTTTTCATCGAATATTAAAAAATCTCCTGAAAGCTTACTATATTAAAAACGTCGGCGAGAACGTAACGGATACGGACGACCTCAAATCTTTGTCCGACGCTTCCAAATTTGAACAAAGCCCCGACGACGCTATGCTGTTTATCGATCTGACTTCTCTCAATGAAACGATCAAGACGGGAAGCGCAGACGCCAATTTTAAGAATATTTTTACAAAAGAGTACTTTCAGGAATATCTAAACAGAGTAGATCAGGTCAGGGACAAACTGAAAAACTTATTGAAATAATATCCGGACGACGCGCAAAACATGGAACAGACTATTTACGATACGCTTAACGAACGACAATACGAAGCGGTTTTTTCAGACGACAACAATATTCTCATAACCGCCGGAGCCGGAACCGGCAAAACCCGAACAATTGTCGCGCGTATCATACGCCTCGTTGAGAAAAAAGCCGTCCCGCCTGAAAATATCGTCGCGCTGACGTTTACCAACAAAGCGGCGAAGGAGATGAAAAATAGAGTCGATTCGTATTTCGGCGACGATATCGGAGTTACTATTAAGACTTTCCACTCTCTTGGGGCGTATATCCTACGAAACTCCGGCGGCTTCCGCGGTAGAACAGAACGCTTCAATATTTACGACGACGACGATTCGCTAAAGATGGTCAAATCGGTTCTTGATAGAGACGAATACCAAGAGTTGCTCCCTTATGAAGTAAAAAAAGATATCGCCCGGTATAAACAGAGCGTTGAAACCGGCGCTATAGCCGGATATGATTTTCAAAATATTTACGACCTATACGATAGCGCTCTCAGGGAGTCCAACGCGTTTGATTTTGAGGATCTGATTTTAAAATGCGTTGATCTATTGCGAACAAATCCCGCCGTAAAATCTAAATACGCCGACCGTTTTAGATATATTTTGGCGGACGAGTATCAAGATACCAACGCAAGCCAGTTTGAATTATTGAAAGCCCTGAGCGGCGCCGATACTCATACGACGGTCGTCGGCGACGAGGATCAGTCGATATACAAATTCCGCGGCGCGACTATAGAGAATATCCTCAACTTTCAACGGGAGTTTGCTCCCGTAAAGATTATCAAACTTGAGCGTAATTACCGATCGACAAAACAGATTCTCGATCCGGCAAATTCCGTTATCAAAAACAACATAGGAAGAATCGATAAAAATCTCTATTCGAAATCAATCGGCGATAAACCGGCTCTGTCCCAATACGAAGACGAGAACGAAGAGGCAAGCCGTATATGCTCGGCGATTATCGATGATAAAGCGTTGTCGCTAAAAGATACCGCCATTCTATACAGAACAAATTGGCAAGCGCGGGTTTTTGAGACCGTCCTTAGGAGGAAAAGAATTCCTTACGTAGTTTTTGGCGCTCAGCCCTACTTCCAAAGAGAGGAGATAAAAGACGTTATAGCCGTTTTAAAATGGCTTTTCAATCCGAAAGATAAGATAGCGTTTGAAAGATTTGTCAACAAACCGGCGCGGGGGATAGGTAAAAAAGGAGTTCTGAAATTTTACGAACTTTCAACAAAATTCGACAGCAATCTGCTCGAAACGTTGAAAAACATAGATAGCTTCGCAAAGGAAATAAAAAACTTAGACTCCTTTTTATTCCTTAAAAATATATTTGAGAAAAGCCCCGCCGTCGCAGACAACAGACTTATCGATAGCGACGTTTCTTCCATAATAAACGATATGGGACTTATAGATTACTATAAAAATTTAGATTCGAAAGACGACGGGGATAGGATATACAATATCAACGACCTGTCGATATATCTCGCTAAATACGAAGGCGACGTCGCCGAACTTTTAGAGGAGATTTCGCTCGACGCCAATAAAGCGGGCGAACGACCGCAAAACGCGCTAACGTTATCGACGGTTCACAACGCAAAAGGGCTCGAGTACGAAAACGTCTTCGTCGCCGGCTTAGAAGAGGAGACGTTCCCGCACCGGAATTCCATCGGCGAATACGACGAAGAGGACGACGTCGACGAGGAGAGACGCCTGTTTTACGTCGCGCTAACCAGAGCAAAAAAACGGTTGTTCATATCTTATTGCTCAAAAAGGAGTCTTTTCGGTTTGACGAAAGTATGCCGGCGCTCAAGATTCCTCTCCGAAATAGAAGAGGGACTGCTTGAAGAGATACCGCGCGACGATTGCCTAACCGAACAATACGGCGAACCGGAGTATCGGGGTATAAAAAAAGGGGTTATCGTCAGGCATAAAGATTACGGTTCGGGTAAAATAGTAAATATTCTGAAAAAGAACAATAAACATCTTGCAACAATTGATTTTTACGACTATTCTATAATGGAAATGATATTGGAATTTACAAAACTCGAAATCAAGGAGGATACGCTATGATAACTATCGAATACAGCTCGATGTGTTTTAACGAGGATAATTATAAAGAAAAAATCGACGAAGCTCAAAATTTTTGTTCCAAAGAGGGGTTTCAATTCGGAATACAGATTCACAACTCCATTACTCAACCGCTATACAACCGCGTTATTCGGTACAAAGATAGTATCCCGCTATCGGCTCACTCCCCGGTATTTTCAAAACATTTTCTCAATCTGGCGATGGACGACGCCGCTCTAATACGAGATACTTTTAACGAAGCTAAAAAACATCTCGAATTTATAGGGGATAAATTATTTTTCTTCCACGGATTCTTTATGGCAAACGAGCCGATAGTTATGGATATGAACAACTACCGCAAGGTTATCAGAAAAGGGGTCGGCGAAGATCTCTGTTATAAAGGCTCTTTTATCATGAATCCCGAGCTTTTTGATACGGATATTTTCAATCGTTATAAAGAGACTTTTTTACGAAACTACAAGATGTTGAAAGAGGAAAACAAAGACTTTATAATTTCTCTCGAGAACGACTTTGTGGGTATCGGAAGCGGTCTTCAAAGACCTCGAGAGATTCTCGAACTTATTGAAAATTTATACTTCGATATCGGGCATTTCTGGACTTCCTCTCTGCTTCACAAATTTGATTACTACGAAGCCGCAAGCGAAATAATCCAAAAGAAAAATATTACCGGCTGTCATATACAACGAAGTTTGATAGGCAAAAGCGTCCCTCTTGAAAAGATATACGACACGCATTCCCATATCTATCTCGAAAGCGAACAGGACGTTCAAAAAATCGTAAGAATGTTGGCGAATAAAGGGATTGAGAAGTTCACTCTGGAGATAATCGACGGCGATCTAAAAGATATAGAGACTTTTATCGATTATATATCGTAACGTTTATTATTGGATCGATCTCAGAAAACTTAAATACAAACTGTCCGATACAGATTTGTGAGGACCTTCGGAGCGATCGTAAAAAAAAGCAACGTTGTTTTTCTCAAGTTTATCTACAAAACAGGATATAAACTCTGAAAACCCCGGATAATCGTTCGCAGCGCTGGATAGGAAAATCAAAGGTTTCTTTACCTTATTGTCGATAATGCAATAAGGATTATAATTATTCCAATTTTTTTCGTCCCTATACGCCTCTTTTATCCAGTATTGATAAGCGTACATAGACGGATCTCTCAATCCCAGTCCTCTTAGCGAATTCCGGTATTCCTCTTCGTTAAACGGAGAAAAAGGCATAATAAAAGGGGATATCGCTAAAACGTTTGAGAAAATATCGGGGTATTTTAGCGACAACGTCAACGCGTTAAATCCGCCCAACGAGTGCCCTATCAAATGAATCTTACCGTTGCATTTGAGTTCTTTTCTAAAATACGGAACGATCTCGTTTATGAACAGATGTTCCAGATCGGCTTTAAACGGCTCCGGGGCTTCGTTATATATAACGTAAACAAATCCAAACGATATCGATACGACGGGCAACTCTTTGAGTTGCGGATTTTGCTTCAACAATAAATAATATCGTTTCCCAAACGATTTCTCGTCTACCCAATCAAGTTCGGTTCTGCCTATACCATGGAGATAAATAATAAAATCGCAAGGATTGTCGTTTTTTATCACATTTTTTGCTATAATATACCTTAATTTGATCTTCTCTTCGTCAAATTGTAAAGTTCCTCTGTCATAATTAATAGATTTATCTATTTTACCGGGTCTTAATCCCTCGAGAAATATCTTCTGACATGCGGTAAAACAAATTAATATTATGAAGCAAAACGCCGCATCTCTTAAAATATAGTTTAGTCTACAACCTTTCAAATTATCAGCTCTCTTATCATATTAAACTCTTAACGGCCGTAATAGATAATTTATCGTCGTCTATGCTGTAAGTAATCTCAAATTCCCCCTCGTAAACTATCCGGTACAGCCCCATTTGACTCTTACCGTGTTCCTTTGCATTTAAAATCTCCCGAATTCTTTCTACGTATAGATTGTTTGAGTCCGGCGAGCTCTTTATCTTACCAATCGTCTCCTCAATGTTTTTTCTATCGTCGGTAGATTTTATATTATTAGTTACAATTATTTTGATAGTCTTATCGTCGTTAATAAATTGCAACTCTATATCCTGATTATTATTCTCCGGCGGGCAATATTTAACGGAATTTTCCAATAACTCGCATATAACCATCTCAATCTGATGAAGTAAATTCTCATCCGCGATATTTAGCCGTTCTTTTATGCTACGTTTAACAAAATCAATACTCTTTGGAGTGGGTCTGATCAAATATTCAAGAGTCTTCATTATCGTCCCCTATTATTTCATAAGATTGTCGTCATAAAGTCCCGCCGGTTTTTTGGAAATTGACACATATGGTAATCCGCCGGTTTTTTGTGGAATAAAAAATATCTGTTTCATATGTGTCAATTTTATTCTTAACATCATATGCGTCGAATTTTTCCCCCTCCCCAAAAAACTGACGAGGTCCCCCCATATGTGTCAATATTTCCCACGACAAAAAATGCCCTATATGCGTCGAATTTCATATCCTAAAAAACCGACGGGTACATTTTGTACAACTTTATATTTATAGTTTCCACGTCATGTGAGCGTCTTCAACTTGAAAAAGCCCGTCCTTTGTAACAAACACGTCGAGCGTAGAAAAATTCAGCGCTTGCCATTTAAGATCCCTGTTGTAGATTACTTTAGCTTTTATCTTCTCCTCCAGCAATTTCTTGATAAAAAATATAATAGAATTCATCGTGGAAGAATTCATATAGACAAGCTGAAAGAAATTAATAACTACCGAGTAATTTAACAATTTTAATTCGCTGATAACGTTGTCAAAAAATGGCAACAGGTAAGAATCCGGAGCCAAATCCACGCTTTTACCCTTCCATAAAAGTTCGATAAGCTCCTTATCGTCCATTTTAATAACCTCAATCGATAAAGTATTTGCCGTAAGATTATCCAACATAATTTTATCCTTATTTTAATATATATTATTCTCTTTTTATCACCAAAAGAGTAACGTCGTCGGTTTTATCTAAAAAATTTTGAAATTCGCCTAAAATATTGTTTAAAATATCTTTTGACGATAAATTCGAATACTTCAACAAGTAATCCGGCATAAAGTCGCCAAACATTTTCCCCTCTTCGTTAGCCGCCTCGCTTAATCCGTCCGTATAAAGCAACATAATATCGCCGCCGTTTAGTTTGATCTTATACTCTTTAATATGCTCGGAAATATTTTCCATTATACATAGCCATATACCGTTTGTCTCAATAACTTCGACGGAATTAGTCTCGGCTCTATAAACTAAAATATCGTTATGCTTCCCGCACCCTTTAAAAAGTCCGTCGCCGTATTCCTGCAATATCGACATCGTAATATACATCCTAACGTCGAGTTTCTTGATGCTTTTTATTAGAAGAGAATTTAAATCAATAAAAAGATCCTTCAGTTCAATATCGTTATCTTTTGTTACAAGAGAATCAATTATCGTCTGAGCTATCATAGTAATCAATCCCGGCGTAACCCCATGACCCGAAACGTCTCCGATAGCTATCATACTTCTTTTACCGTATTCAAATATGTCGTAAAAATCGCCGCCGACTTCGTCCGCGGCGATCATTTTAGCGGATATATCGTAACCCGAAATAACGGGCTTTGCGGGAAGCAAAGATATCTGAATTTTTTTTGCCAACTCCATTTCGCTCCAAAGAGCTCTATGCGCCATTTGAAGTTTTTCATGAGCGTCTTTTAACTCCCCCGTTCTCTCCTCGACCATCTTCTCAAGATTATAAGTATAGTTTTTAACCTCTTTAACCATTATATTAAAAGCTTTTGATAAAGTTTTCATTTCATTGTTGGTGGAAACGTCTATAGAAATATCATAGTCTCCCTTAGCGATTTTTAGCGAGGCGTCCGATAAATCCATAATAGGCTTGGTTATCGCCGCGCTAAATATCATACTTATTATCACAACGACGACCATTATAAAAAAAGTAACAATTACGATTATCGACACTATATCGTAAATCGGTTTAACTATCTGAGCCACAGGATGAAAATATATGAATTTACATAAAGAAGATTTCTCGTAACCTATTACGGTTAAATAACGAACGTTATTTCGCGTAATATAGTATTTCTTATTTAAAACCTCTTCAATTGTCCCGTTCTCTTCCATCGCCGTTATATTCTCATAAGAAAGACTATTTAAAATCTCCCGAACCTCTTTTTGGTTAAGTATGCCGGAGTCGGTATTTAGATTCTGGTAATCTTTGAAAGTTAGTTTCTCGTAGGGATCGCTCGGATCGTCGTCGCCTAAAACATACTGTTTTTTCTCGGCGTTGTATTCGTAATAATCGTCGGCTCCGGGATGGTTTTTAGATAAAACGTTGTCAAATTGATCCAAAATATACAAAGTGCCGTATCTAAGACTATCTATGCCTTCATAAAATTTTGGTATAAAGTCGGCAAACAAAGTTATCAAAATAAATTTGTTAAAAGTTTCTTCTTGAGAATTTTCCTTATACAACGGAAAGATTATTACCGGCTTCTCTTCGGCTTCTCCAAACGCCTCGTTTTTAAACCTACCAAAAACCATTCTCTCCTTGTTGTTTTCTTTTAACTTCAGAAATAAAGGATCGTTTAAAAAAAGTTCGGTTTTTGGCGCAATATTGCTAGAAGATACGTAATGCGCTTTATAATCTGTCTTATCTAACAGAGACTCTCTATCAAGTTCGTACAAAAAAACCGCCCCTTCGATCCGTTCTTCAACGGTATTTCTCAATCCGCCTCTTACGGTTGCGTCGCCGACTATGCTGTTCGACACGGCTCTCTCCTCCGCCATCGAACTATAAGGCGGACTATCGAGACCTTTGACGACCTCCGGAATACCTACCATATTCGACAAAGTCCGCGCATACTGATTATAAACAAAATTCAAGTTGTTGGATACCTGAACTAAAAGAGTAGAGTAATATTGACGGCTCTGGTTTTCCAGATGAGCAAAAATCCTGTTTGTTACTATAAAGACAATTATTAACAGAGGAATAATGGCAATAGGAATAATAATAATCAACAATTGCGATCTGATTTTAAATATCCCGTTTTTTTTACCCATCGCCCGAACCTTTGAAAAACAAAAAATCATCCCTACAGTTATAAACTACAATAACTTAAAAGTCAATAAAATAAATTTTTAAACCTCGCCCCGTCGGTTTTTTGGGCGGGAAGAAATTCGACGCATATGGCGTTAAAATTAAAATGACACATATGATGTTGAGAATAATTTGACACATATGGAACGCATACGTTTCTAGATGAAAAAAAACGCCGCATACGCGTCAAAGCTCCGCAAGAATCTAAATTGACACATATGGAACAAATATTTTTAATTAGCAAAATATTTATCATTTTTTAAAATTTATATAAGTTTTTGTAAAGAGTTTTCTATTTTTAGTTGTTATATATATTAAAGAAAAAGGAGGAAATTTTATGAAAAACAAAAAACACTTATTCCATTTTATAGTATCAGAATCTATGAATAATACTGTCATAGATTTTCTACTAAAAGAGTTCAAGATCAATACGTTTAGCAAGTTATTTGAAACTATGTTTCGCCTCGTTAGCAAAAAAATCCCAAAAATGAAAAGAATAATCGGAAATCATCGCTCCGAATACGCCGTTATAGACAATACCGACGATAAAAGGCTGGATAAATACCTCAGGATTAGCGAAGCGGACTATCTTCGAATAAAAAGATGGCATTCGTTGTATAACGAATTTGGTATGGCTTCGACGGTTCGCGACATTATCTTGTTTTTCTATAACGGCGTTGTAAAATACGGTTTGGAAGGATTTCTTGAGCTTGTTGGTAAGAAGTTGAAGATAGATAAATTGAAAAACGACTTTTTGGATAAAATGACACAACTGTTAAATATAACCGCTCGAAAACAGCTGTTATACGCCCTCGTAATCGAAAATTATCCCAAATACGTCTACTCTACATAAAATTACTACTATTTTCTCCAAAAAAACCCGGCGGGGTATTCTGGAATCCGTTATTTTTTATTGCAAATAGGCGATTTTTATATTATAGTTTTTATAACTAGCGACGGGAGGGATATATGTCGGAATACAAGTTTTTCAACAGGTTTTCAAAGAATTTTTTATCGGGCGAATACAATCAGTTTATTTTCTACGGCAACATTTACGATATCTACAAGAGCGAAGACGAATACTATAACCTTTCGGATTATTTAATAAAAAAGTTGTCCAATACTCGTACTATTATAAAATTTAACATAACAAGCGGCGTTGATTTTAATTCAAACGCGGATAGGGATTTGTTTATTAAGACGCTTGCTGAAAATCTGACTTTTTTTAGTAATTACGACGATAAAAGAAGCTGGGTTATCAAAAATATAGCTCAATCGCGAATTTCAAGTTTAGACGGGCTTAAACTCCTTAAAGAAGCGTTTAAGGTAAGTTCGTCTCCTAAAAAATCTTTCATCAAACCGTTCGCTTTTTTGATCGAGCATGCCGAAACTTTGGCTCCGGACGTCGAGATTGAGAGAATGTTTGAGTTAGACAGGCAAAAGTTGGTTTTTTTACGGGAGTGGTTATGCGACGACGAATTTATAAACTCTCACAATATTGCGATTTTTATATCGCAAACGACCTCCGAAATTCACAAATCGTTGGTCAATCTTCCATCGATGGACAAGGTTGTGATCGACTATCCCGATTATGAAGAGAGAAAGATTTTCATAGAGGAGCAAATACAAAAGATGGAGATAACTCCGGCTATCTCGTTAGATAGAGCTACGGACTTGACAGCGGGATTAAATCTAAACGGTATAAGGCATATTTTAGTGCAAAATAAATATACGAAAGAGCCGTTGACCGAAGAGGTTATACTATCAAAAACGGAAGAGGTCATAAGGGGAACGATCGGCGATTACATAAAGGTCATCAATCCCGACCACGATTTTTCGGACGTTTACGGCGCGGCAAAAATAAAAAAAGAGCTTGCGAGACAGGTAAAAATTATCAAACTCAACGATCCGAAGATCATACCGCGCGGGTACTTGATAAGCGGCCGAAACGGCGTCGGCAAAACTTATATAATGGAAGCGTTCGCCAAAGAACTTGGTTGGCTCTGCATAGAGTTGAAGAATCTAAGACAAAAGTATCTTGGCGAGACGGACGTTATATTTGAACGGGTAAAAACCGTTTTGGAGTCTTTCAAAAACGTTATCGTTTACGTGGACGAGGCGGATACGATGTTCGGCGGCAGGGGCGAGAACGTCCACGAAACTGAAAAACGGCTTACCGGCAACTTTATTAAAATGATCGGCGATCCGGCTAATAGAGGAAAAATAATCTGGGTTTTTATTACTTCCAGACCGGATCTACTACTGCCGGATTTCATACGTAGACTCGAGATAAAGTTAGGTTTCTTCAACCCCAAAGGGGACGACAGAAAGGACTTTTTAGTAAATATACTAAACGACGCCAATATCAAATACGACGCTCTAAGCGACGCCGAAAAGAAAAAGATCGACGAGGTCTTTAAGGACTTCTCGCCTGCAGAATTCAAGACGCTATCGACTCAGATAAAGGCGGAAAAGAAACTGACGCAAAAACTCGACCTCGCCGGGGTTATAGAGTTGATGAAGAGGTTTAACCTCAGCATAGGCAGGGAAAAATATCTTGAACAAGACGAGATCGCCAGAGAGTATTCTACTTACGTCGATTTGATTGAATAGGTAGTTTTAGTATCCTGTCAGTTTTTTGGGGAATAAAAAATATTTGTTTCATATGTGTCAATTTTTTTGAGACATGCTCGTCTTATCCGGTTCCTTCCCCCAAAAAACCGACGGATTACGTAGTTTTATTCTTCCGCCTCGAGAGAGAGGTTTCTGTTTTTCCATTTGCCTTTTTCGTATTTTTCGTCGACTTTGGTTTTATTAAACATCTTCAAAAGTTGATTTTCGCTGTCGATCTTCCAATTTACGGCGAAGGTAAAGGTGTTCTCCCAATAAAATCGATTTACGTTATCCGGTTTTTCGGGTTTGCCTACATATTGGAATATCAAAGTCCAATCGTGGAGGTTATGTTCTACGGACACGGCTATCTCTTGCAGATTAAAATTACTTGATTTCCTTTTGTTTATGTCTCCGAAATTAAACGAATTAGCCAGATCTGTAAAAAAATCTACTATTCCTTGATCGGAGTAGTATCGATACATTTTTTTATTGACGCTTTTTGTGTGAAAATGGATTTTAGTCTCAAATTCGGTTTTTTCTCCTATTATAAGATCCAAACCCAAGTAAAAAGTCAGAGAGTTGTTGGAGTAATATGAAATGTTATATTCTCTCATATACGCGCCTTCGTAATACTGTCTATGTTTTACGTTAAACTGATAGGAGATAGAAGGATTAATCGTAAGTTTAAAATACGTGAGAAATACCGGTATTTCTGTAATATTATAACCTAATTGCATCGAACCGCTGTCCAATTCAAATCCGTATCCCCCATCTTTGAAATCAAAATATTTAAAATTCAACGTTAGCGCGAATATGTCTTTAAATATTTTTAAATTTATCGATTGGCTGTCGTAATAAAAATCGTTAAATCCGTTCGGAGTACTCCAGTTAATATTTCTATTCCACTTAAAAGTCGAGGCGAGCGATAAGGAGAGCCAGTTTTTATCTATTTTATAAGCGAATAAATTGCCGTTAAGCGTAAAGTTGAAAGAGTGCGTCTGCGTCATAACCATAATTTTATACTCGTCGAAGCTCTGCTTATCGGTCGGAACGGCGACGGTATTGTCGAGCTCTTTTGAAAAAGAAATTCCTAAGGAGTAGCTGATAATCGAGTTAAAAAGCGATATCGAAAAAGATTCGTTTGGATATATGGTAAACGGATCGGGGTTGTTAGGGTCTCCGTCCCCTTTTGAAAACGAGCCCATATTATCGAGTCTAAAAACTAAAGTGTTTGTAAGAGAAACTATGGATATCGAATTGCGGACAAAGGAGTAGTTCATATTAAAAGATATATCTTCAAACATTTTCCTAAAATACTTCGGTCCTTCCCAAAAATTGGCTCGCTCGTAAAAAGAGTTTATCTTGTTATTAATGTTCTCTCCGCCGTTTTTGTAGTAGATATAATCTTTCGCTTCGTTAAGAACCTCGGCGTCGTAAGAAACGTCGGAGCTTTGATCGTTCCATATCAGGTTTTTCATCTCGGACAGTATAGCCGACGGAATAATCCAATTTATTTTCGGACCCACGCTAAAATTCAACGTATGCGCTCCCCCTTTCGGAAAAACGTTTAGTTTTAGACTAAAATTTGTGTAAAGCGACTCGATTTTCTCATAAGAGACCATATTATCGTAATACATCGAGTCGACCGGCATATATATAGGATTATTTACGTTTTTTTCATTTAAAAGGTCAAAATTATATTTTCTTTGCTCGTTATGCTTAAATATTCTGAACTTCATATATGTGTTTATGCCCGTCCCTTCAAACATAGGCGAACCGAACGCCAAATCGTTTCTTATCGTATCGTCGTAGTAGATCGAAAGTTCCGATATATTTCTATTATTTTTATCTTTGTTGTCCAGATTAGTCTGAATATTATTATTTCTGGTAACTACGTTGGAGACGTTTGAATAAATTTTTTCGAGATACGCTCTATAAATTGTCATATCGTCCCAATTCTTTTTGTAATAGACGTTAAAATTGGGATTCATCTGCCAGATTTTACCGCTTGAGCTGTAAGCCTGGAGCCACAGAGAGCCGTTAAGCGTAAACGTCAAATAATTAGTCAACGTTAGCGACTCGACCGCTTTTGAAGGATCAAACTCGTTAAGAAATATCTCTTCAACCGTATCGTGTTCGGGATGATCGTCAGAAACGTCGTCGTTATCGAACATATATTTATTTACCAGATTGTCGCTAAAGTTATAAGTAAGATTAAAATCTATTATATTCAACCCGGTCGAGCCGGTTACATTTTTAACCGGCGTCATATTGGGAGCGTATATTTTTTCATAGTCGGCTCTAGTTTTTATAGTTTTGTTATCGACGGCGGTTTTTTTATTTTTTTCCATTTTTACGATTTTACCTTCAAACGCCGGCGAATTGTAATCGTTCTTTATCTCTATTTGCTTAGTATCTACCTTTTTCTTGGATTTTACCGAATAAAACGGCAACAAATCTCTATAATTTATCTCTTTAGGGTCGCCGGAAGCGTCTATCGAGTTAATTTCTACTATCGGTTTATATAGATTGCCTTTGAGCGTATCGTCTTTGGTCATAGATTTCTTTTTTTTATCTTCTTTGATCTTCGCGTCGATTTTACCCGGAACTTCTTTGATCGCCTTGAAATTTAACAGCTCGCCTCTCATACTGAAATTTGCCGACGGAGCGGTAAAACTATAGAGATGAAATCTGTAAGATTTGGGGTCGACGTAAGAGGTAGAGTCGTCGGTATAGACGTCCTTCTGAAATTCTTTTACGGAAGTTTTAATCATATTAACGTCCGACTCTGCGTTTAGGGAGATACTTGAAATCGGCTTTAAACCGAAGATATCCGGTATTGATTTGGGAGAAAAGGCTAATTTTAAAAATGTGTTTGTCGAGCTTTTGCCGGATACCTTCTCGTCGACTTTTGCGGTAAAGACGTCGGCGTTACCGTCGCTTGAGGATTGAATACCGTACTGAATAGCGTCAAACATAACGTCGATATACGAGAAATATCTGCTTCTGTTGTAAAAATCTCTAAAATAATCGTAGTCTGTAACATACTCCATTTGGAAAGTATATTTCAGACTCATGAGGTTAGGAGCTATCTGCCCGTCGACAAAGAGCCATTGCGACGTTCTGACGGTTAGAGGGTTAGCGGCTAAATTAGAGTAGGTATTTGACGAACCCAAAGTCGAGAATGTCGACGGGTTTTTGTGGAGAGGATTGTAAGGAATATAAACGTCTCCGGCGGTATCTTTCCATATAAGCCTCGAGAAACCGAAGTCCGACAAAATTGAAAGTTTTACGGGAAAATACTTATCGTCCATTCTTAGAAAAAAATACGAACCGGTATAAAATCCAAGATTTGTATAGGCGTCGCCAAATACCCGCAATGAGAGGTCTAGATTCTGAAAATTGGGATATATTTTTGCTTTGGGGTATTTTTTGTAGAAATCGTATTTATTATAAAAACTGTCTAATTTTTCGTCGATACTTTTCTTGGAAATTCTCATATACGCTTTTTCGGTAGACGGATCGGCGCGGTTTTGAGATACCCCAAATACGTCTTTTGAGTCTTTTTTTACCTCTTCTTCTTTACCTAAAATGTAATAAGTGGTATTCAAAAACCACCCCTCTCTGCTTCTAAAACCAAAAGAGGGATTGATATTCAAACTTTTTGGGTGATAGTATATAGGTATATAAAAAAAAGGGATCGGTCCGATATATATGGCGCCGTTTAGTATCCCCCATTCCCCTTTTTGATTTATCCACATTTTGGATACCGTCAAAGAGTAGTGGGGATTCTCGTTATCGCAGGTGGTCAACTGCCCTTTAGATAAGACGGCGTCGTCGGTATCGGTCTGAAGTATCTTCTCCCCTTTAAAAAAAGCGCCGGCGAGTCCCGAATCCCCCCCTTGCAATAGTTTGGTTCGTCCGTCAAAAAGAACGCCTCTGTTTATCTCAAAATTATAAAAAAAATGCTTGCCGCTGAATTCTAATTCGCTATCTTTAAAGACTACGTTGCCCGTTCCGGTTAGTTCTTTATTCTTAAGATCGATAAAAATCTCGTCGGCATGAATCGTTCTCGTTACCGTCTGGTTTTTGTCGTCTTTGCCGTTAAGTACAAGCCGGACTTTCCCGAACAGATGGAGGATTTCTTCGTTATCTTCCGTAAATTTGGTCATTTTCAGTTCGCCGGCGCGCTCTAATATTATTTTATCGCCCTGTTTAGGGCTTTCTATATTAACGGGGTTGACTATTCCAAAATATTTATATAAAGCGGTTCGATATTCGGCGTCGTTATTGAGATTTTTTAATTTCAAAGAATTTGCCATCGATTTTAGATGATTAAAGTCTGATTTTGCTATATCTTTCGCGATGGAATCAAGCGCGAATTTTTTGGACTTCTCCTTCCAATCGTCCGAACTGTTGTCGGCGGAGAACGCGCTTATAGTAATAGAAATCAGGAATAAAATGAAATATTTTTTCATAGAAAGGACACATTACTATTTTTTTCAAAAAAAATAAATATATTTCATTTACATATTTCCTTATTTACGCTTAATTTAACTTTAATTTTTAATTTAGTAATCCGTCAGTTTTTTGGGGTAAGGAAATAGATAACGCGAGTCTGTCTCAAAAAAATTCGACGTATATGGAACAAATATTTTTTATTCCCCAAAAAACTGACGGGACGCTTTAATTTATCAAAAATAAGTTGTAAAATATATATAAATGCGATATTAAGAAGAGTTAGAATTTGGATTATAATTTGCGAAACGCCGCGTTTTATAAAAAAGTCGAAAATATATGAAAAGACAAAACCCGTCGGTTTTTTGGAGAGGAGAAATTGACACATATGGGACAAATAAAATGACACATATGGGACAGATATTTTTAATCAATAAACTATTTGTTATCCTCCAAAAAACCGTCGGGGTACTGAAAAGAAGCTGTTTATTATTGGCAATGTTATTTACCCTCGGATGCTCGCAAATTCCCGTCGTTATCGACTATACTTCTAAATATTGGACGGTAATGGTTTACGCCGCGGCGGACTGCGATCTTGAATCCAACTTGTTGTTCGACGTCGAGGAGTTGAAAAGAGGAACTAACAATAACGTCAATATCGTCGTATTGATAGACAGGAGCGAAAAGTACTCCGACGACGCTTCGGTCTTTGGAGAAAATTTTTCGGATACGCGTCTTTATCTGATAATTTCAAAGAGAGCGATTCGTCTCGATGGAAAAGAAGAATTCCCGGAAATTACAAGAAACTCAAACTACGAAGCCAATATGGGCGATCCTATTACGTTAAAGAAATTTATAAATTATTGCAAAAAACAGTTCCCCGCCGATAACTACGCTCTCGTTATGGGGGGGCACGGCGACGGCGCGAGAAGCCGTTCTACTACGGACGTCTCCAGAGCAATATCGATCGACAAAAACGCCGACGGTTATGGAAACTCCGACCTTTTATTTATAGGAGAGATAACGGATCATCTTACAAATAAGGAGAGCGTAAACTTGTTAGTTTTGGACGCGTGCTTGATGGGAACTATCGAAGTCGCTTATCAATTCAGACCGAATATTAATAAATTCGGAGCGGAATTCCTGATCGCGTCTCCTCCAAAAATGTGGGGTCCCGGACTAAAATACGACGCTATTTTTTCAAGAATCTCCGAATCGGCTAAAGCCGGTTATTATGGTTCGCAATCGCTTACTCCGCTTGATTTCGGAACTATTATTATCGAAGAGCAGGCAAAAATTTTTGAAAAGCATTCCAAATACGATTCGGCTCTGTCGCTGTTTGATCTGTCAAAATCCGTAACGGTAAAAGAGTCGATCGACGATTTATCAAAGTCGTTATATTTGTATAAAAATGAATTGGAAAAGATACGGGGAGCATATTACAAATCAGATTTGATACATTATTTTGATTTATATTATTCAAGCGAATGGCTGGATTGGCCTTATTTCGATCTCTACGACTTATGCTCCAAGATCGCCGAATATCCGGCTTTTCCTGAAAATGTTAAGCGCAAAGCGCTCGACGCGATGTTAGATATAGACAAGTTTGTCGTCGCCTCGTACGCCGGCGCTTATTACTCCGGTTTTGTTGGCGGCAAAAACGGCGTTTCGATATTTTTCCCGAACGGAGCTTTAAACTGGAAGGAACAATACTGGTACAACGCTATCCGTACGCAAGGCGTATTTGGCGGCGGAGAGCATTACGGGGCTCTGGATTGGTGCGCCGACGGAGCCGCCGCGGGAAATAATACCGTAGAAAACTGGTTTGAACTTCTGGATAGTTTTTTCGACGAAACAAACGACTCGTCCGGAGGGGTAAACGGCTATCAATACTAGAAAAACGTAGTATAAATTATCAAGAAGTTTTTCAACGACAAAACTTCTTATATCGTATAATATTTTTTGGAGGATAAACATGAAACTTTTGGTAAAAATCGCGGCGATAGTAGTCGCGGCAATCGCAATCTTAACGGCGACGGTCTTTTACTTTGGCTACAAAGCAAACGGAGGAGACGTAGAGGTCTCTTTCAACTACAAAAATATAGAGAGTATGATTATCGTTTACGAACATCTAAAAGGAGATTACGCTAAGTCGGGTAAAATTATGGACAAACTATATAAATCTTTAAAAGAAAACGGCTACGATGCTACAAAGGGCTTTGGGATATATTACGACGATCCGAAGAGCGTCAAGAAATCCGAACTTCGCTCTTTGGTCGGCTGTATCGTTGATGAAAAATATTATCCGAATTTAAAAGATATTAAATCCAAATTTAAGATGAAAGAAATTCCGCCGTCAAAAGGACTGATTGCGGAGTTTCCATACAAAAGCCGAATATCGGTATTTATCGGGATGTCCAAAGCCTATCCAAAATTAAATAAATTTTTAACAAATAACAAACTTCAACCCGGACCTGTTATGGAAATTTATAATATGAAGGATAAAAAAATTCTCTATATATTCCCATACTCCGATATATACGATCTCAGAAGAGGTTACTGACGTAGAAAGAAACGGTAAGAGAGCGGCTCGGTCTTGAAGAAAAATTTTGACACATATGCGTCGTTGGTTATTATATGCTGCGACAATTATCGTAAAATCCTACGACGCATATGTGTCAAATTTCTTATCGAGGAGCGCTGCGCTGCATATGTGTCAATTTTTATGCGACAATTGTCGCGCGTTATCGACGCGTCTCATATGTGTCAATTTTTTGTCGGGGCGCGTCGCGTATGCAGCTCCATATGTGTCGATTTTATTCTTAACATCATATGCGTCGTTCTATTTTCTAGCCGGTTTTAATTATTTTTATCCCGTTAGCGGCTACATATACTTCGCTTGCTCTTATCTCTTCATTTGATATAAGTTCTACGGCGCCGTTAAGATTTATCGGGAGTTTTACAGTTTTGTCTCCGTCGGAACAGTTGAGACATACGACAATTGTCTCGCCGTCGAAATTTCTTGAAAACGCCAATAGCTCCGTGGATACGTAGATTGTTTTATAGTCGCCGTATTTTAGCGCTTTATAGTTTCTCCTAATGTCTGCCAGTCTCTTTATCGAGTTCAATATGCGTCTATTGTTTTCATTAAACATATCGAGCGATAGATTAGGTCGCAGTTCTTTGTCGCTATTTGCGCTTCTTTTTCCTTTTATTCCAAACTCGCTTCCGTAATAAATGGAAGGAACTCCGGGCATCGTAAAAAGAAGTCCGTAAAGAGCCGATAAATTGCGTTCGTTTTTCAGCGTTTCGGTAATCCTATCCACGTCGTGATTATCCAAAAAATTATAGAGCGTTTTGTCTTTGCATAATCCGTAATCCCCAAATTGTCTGTTAAGAGAATAGTTTATTTCAAAAAAATTTTTGTCGTTAAAACTCGACCAGAGTCCTTTGTACGCCTCGTAATTTGTTACAGAATCAAGCCCCGCTTCGTTAATCCATCTTTTATAATCTCCATGGACTACCTCGCCTTTAAGCCAAAAATCCGGCTTTATACTTTTACATACTTTGCTTAGGTCGGAAAGAAATCTAAAGTCCATTACGTCCGCCGCGTCGAGGCGCAGACCGTCTATATCAAACTCTTTTATCCACATTCTCACCGCGTCGAATAAATGCTCGCGGGTATCATGATTATCAAGATTGAATTTTACCAGTTCAAAATGCCCCGCCCATCCTTCGTATGAAAATCCGTCGCGGTAACAATTGTCGCAGTTAAATCTAAGATTCTTATACCAATTTTTATAGTTAGAATTTTCGCGGCGGGCTTTAATATCCTTAAATGCGAAGAACTCTCTCGAACTGTGATTAAAAACGCCGTCGAGAACGACTTTGACGCCGTTAGCGTGAAATTCTTGAACCGCTCTTTTTAAGGTATCGTTGGTTCCAAGCCGTCTGTCTACTCTAAAATAATCGATAGTATCGTAGCCGTGAGAAACCGACTCAAATATTGGGGAAAACAAGACGGCGTTAGCTCCCGTTTCTTTAATATGCGGTATCCATTCGACCGTTTTCATCAAACGCTCGTTCGGTTCCGAATAAAAATCGTTCCGCTCAGGCGCTCCGCAAAATCCCATAACGTAAATGTGGTAAAATACCGACTCGTTGATCCAATTATTCATATAAACCTCCAAATTTACGTATACATACCGTTAGGTATATAAAGTCAAGAATATTTTTATTCCCCAAAAAACTGAAGGGATACATTTTCTTCTTAAATATTTTCATACTGTTCGATTCGACCGTAACGCTTGTTTTACCGTCGGCGACAGTTAAGTCCGCGTAGCTTCGTAGAGAACGACGCCGACGCTTACCGAAAGATTTAGCGAATCAAGTTTGCCGTTGGTCGGAATTTTTACGATTTGATCGCAGTTCTTCTTCACAAGCGGGCGTATGCCGCTCCCTTCTTCGCCGAAAACAAAAGCCGATTTTCCGTCGAATTTCATCTTCGATATATCGGCGCCCTCCCCGCTGGCGGCGTATACCCAGTATCCGTTTTTTTTCAGTTTTTCAATCGTATTTGAAATGTTGGTAACGTAAACTATTTTCATCTGGAAGACCGCGCCGGCGGATCTTTTTATTACAAGGTCGCTTATCGGCGCGGAGTTATTTTTAGGAAGTATAACGTACGCGACGCCAAAAAGCAAGGAGGTTCTGATTATAGCGCCGAGATTCCCGACGTCCTTTACTCCGTCGAGTATAACTATCGGATCGGTAGATTCGCTTTCGGAAATTTCCGCGTCAAACTCCTCTTCCGTTTTCAGATATGCCGGATTTTTAGAGCCGTCTATTTTTAGCGCAACTCCTTGAGATATTTTGCTTCCGTAAAATTTATCAAACGTCGCTTTATCGACGTATACGATCTCTATTTTCTGCGCTTCGGCGGCTTTAACAATGTCCTTTATTTGAAAATCGTTAGCCCCCTTCTGAATATGCAGCGTCCCATTTACTTTGGTCTTAAGAATTTCTCTTACAGGATTGCGACCGTAAACGACGCTAAAGTTTTCATCCATCTACTTCTTCCCGCTTATCTTACCTAAATCAGGATTTTTCTCGACGGTATCGATTTTTCCGTCAAAATTTATATCTTTATCGATCCTAATAAGTTGTCTTTTATCGTTAGTATACCGCCACTCGTCTACTTTACCGTCAAAATTCGTGTCGTATTTTGCTACGACCTCTTTCATTTTACCTTTTGCGTCGTAATTAATATCTATCCACAAATCGATCTTACCGTCGTGATTAGAATCAAATTCTTCCTTAATCGGTTTCTCTGCGACAAGTTGCTTGCCGCGATAAATCATATCGGTCCAGAAAAACGAATCCATCTTTCCGTCTAAATTTGTATCCTCGCTTTTCTTTTGAATTATCGTCTTATACTGAACTTCTACCATTTCGTTATTCACAAGTTCTTTCCGGGAAAAAGAGGTTCCGATCGAGTATTCTTCGGTAGATTCGAAAATTCCGTCAAAATCCAGATCAAATTTTGCAAAGGTTTTAAAATCGTTTTTCTCATTGATAATCATATCAATTTTGCCGTCGTAATTAGAATCGACCGATATTTCTTTATAGAAATCTCTCTTATCGTAAACTATCTTTATCCAAATATCGATCTTACCGTCGCCGTTATAATCCTGTTTCTCCTCGTTTATCCTGTAAACAATATTCTTTTCAGAAACATAAAAACACCCCTCGTCGGCTTTTTTGTTTCTATTGACGTCTAATAACTCCCAGTTCTTATCCATATCGACGCTAAGCCATCTGTCGGGCTTTCCGTCATTATTAGCGTCCAAAACAAAATCTGCCGAAAACAGACCTAAACAGCTTAATACAAAAACTAATGTTAAAATTACTCTCATTATCTCCCCTTTATATAAATATTTTATTGTTTTTCGCTGTATTTATCCGCTATATCCCTCATCGGTTCGGGTATATCGCAAAAATTGTTGTCTTTCGCCGATACCGACGCGTGTATTGTATAGCCCGAACATATCTCGCCGCCGGTTGAGTCTACAATCTTATAGCCGATTTTAAAACTAAAATTTTTTATATACTCAAAATATACTTCGACGATAAAATTCTCGTCGTATCTGATCGGTTTTTTATAATCGAGACGAGCCGACGATATCGGGAATATTATCCCCTCCTCCTCAACTCTCGAATAAGGGTATCCTTCGCTTTTTACCATATCGATTCTCGCCTCTTCAAAATAGACCTGATAAACGCTGTTGTGGACGTATCCCATTTTATCGACGTCCTTATATCTGGTAGTAGACCTATATTTATATCTCATACTGACTTTTCCCCTTTATTGCAATTTTAGCGCATACCGCTTAAAAACAAACTAATTTACATTTAGTATATAGTTGAATTTTCGTCGGATCTTACAAACTATATAATTTATAATCGACATATTGTCAAAATAACAAATATTTTTTACAATATCGATATAACTATCAACAACTATCGTTACGTAAACGCTATATAACGCCCAAAAACTTCTATTTCTTCAAATATTCGGTAATTTTCTCTATAAGAGTCAATTCGTTTATAGGTTTTGATAAAAAATCGTTAATTCCCGCCTTTTTACATCTATCTATATCTTCCTCCATTGTATAGCCGGTTAAAGCTATAATAGGTATTGCGGCGTTATTGTCGCCTTCCCTTATGATTTTTGAACAAGTTATGCCGTCCATCTCCGGCATCTGAATATCCATAAGAATTATATCTATCTTATTTTTATAAAACAATTCCAGAGCTTTTTTACCGTTATTCGCAATTATAACTTTAAATCCCTTCTCCATGAGAATTTCTCTGAGATAATACAAGTTTATCCCGTTATCTTCAACGGCCATAACTGTAAAATCGCTATAAACAATCTCGTCGACGACGCTTTCCGCTCCGTCGCTCTCCGATGGAGCGCTAATAATATCCGGAACCTCCAATTCAAGATTTATAGTAAAACAAGTCCCTTCATACTCCTTACTCTCTACCGTAATAGAGCCGTTCATCGCGTCGATCAGACCTTTTACAATGCTTAATCCCAGCCCGGTTCCGGCAAATTTCTTTCTATACGAACTGTCTATCTGCGAAAACCTCTCAAAAATCCGCTCTATTTTATCTTCCGGTATCCCGATTCCCGTATCGCAGACGGTTATTTCAATTTTTTGTCTATTTATATCGACGGAATTCTCATTAACGCCGCCCGCTTTTTTTACATGCAACCGCGCCCCGCCTTTTTCTGTAAATTTTATTGCGTTATTGACCAAATTTATAACTATTTGGCTGATAAACGTCTCGTCGGTAAGAAAATTATCCGGCAAATCGTCGTCGTAATCAAAATATAGTTCGATTCCCTTATTGTCTGCCGATATTTTAAACGCTTCGTATAAAGAGCCCAGCAGTTCTCTAAGATTAACGCTCTTTTTCGTATATATCCTTTTCCCCGACTCGAGTTTAGATATATCCAATATATCGTTTACAATATTTAAAAGAAGATCTCCGGATTTTTTCATCATCGCAAGGAATTTCTTTTGGTCTTCGTCGAGATTAGTTTTACTCATCATATTTATCATGCCAAGAATTCCCGCAAGAGGAGTCCGTAATTCATGATTCATATTTGACAAGAAATTACTCTTCACGACGAGAGCCTTTTCAGCAGTCTCCTTCGACTCTTTCAGCTCCTTATCGATACGCAGTCTATCGGTAATATCCTGGACGAACGCTATATATTCGTCGTCGCTAATTTTTACCGCGTTCACGCTCATATTGCGTAAAGCTCCGTCCGCCCTGACAAATTCAAATTCGTCGTAAGCGGCTCCGAATTGAGAAAGTTTATAAAAATGATCATAACCGTCGGATTTTGATCGTTCCGATAATATCTGTCCGAATTCGAAATTCTGAAGTTGTTCGTAAGAATATGCGGTCATGATGCAAGCCGCCTCGTTTACAGATTTCAATTTCTGGTCTCTGGATATGATGAATATTCCGATCGGAGAATTCTCTATATAAGACCTCGATTTTTCTTCGCTTCTTTTAATCTTTATAAAGGACTTATTTAGTTTATCTATCATATTGTTAAACGTCTTTGTCAACTCCCCGATCTCGTCGTTTGATACAACGGGGATTTTAACGTTTAAGTTATCGTAGAATACTCTCTTTGTAGCGTAAGACAGACGGTTGATCGGATTTATGATCAAACGCGATAGGATATAAAAGATAAATACGTCTATCAAAGCTACCGTTAAAATTACGGATACAACGTAAATCAATCTTATCCATAATAAATCGTAAAACAACGATTTGATTGAAAATATTATTTTTACCGAACCTACAAGCTCCTCGTTCATGTTAGGCAAAGCTTTATAAAAACAAGGAATGTCTTTTACCAGCCAAAATTTTTCCGAAACTTTTAGTCTTACCTCCTCCGGCTCGTTAAACGTACGATTGACAAGTTTACCTTCCAAATCGTAAATTTGGACAGATAATATCTCCAACATCCCCTCTTCATTGCTTTGAAATTGGATCGTATCTTCCTCTAAGAATAGATACGTATATTTAGCAAGATGGGGAGCGCAAATTTTCGCTATATTCTCGCCAATTCTTTCGGCGCTTAAGTTATATAAATTTTCAATCGAATTTTCATGATAAGTAATATATACCATACCGGTAACGATTAATATAAAAAACAAAACTATCGATATAATTACCAAAAATTTTGAAAAAAGACTTGTCGCGTATTTGTATCTAATTATTTTTTTTATAAACATTATTTACTCTCTTTTTTCAGCATATCCGGCGCCGCAACCGTATCCGTAATAATAATTAATTATTATAGCCCCATCCAAACAATAACCGACAATCTACTATTTATAAACAATTATTTATAAATAGTAAATCAAAATTGCCGCAGAAGCGCCCCGTCGGCTTTTGGAAAATGACACATATGATGTTAAGGAGGAAATTCGACGCATATGTTTTTTTGACACATATGCGAGGCAATGTTCCTCGATAAAAAAATTGACACATATGATGGCATAGAATTCTTAGGATAAAATCGGCGCATATGGGACATTTTTTTTTAAGTAGTAAATTATTTGTCATTTTCTAAAAATTTATTCAAATTTTTGTAAAGAGTTTTCTACTTTTAGTTGTTATATATATTAAAGAAAAAGGAGAAAATTTTATGAAAAACAAAAAACACTTATTCCATTTTATAGTATCAGAATCTATGAATACCAATGTTATAGATTTTTTACTAAAAGAGTTAAAAATTAATACGTTCAGTAAACTGTTTGAAACTATATTTCGCCTTATTGACAAAAAAGTCCTAAAGATGAAAAGAATAATCGGAAATTGCCGCTCTGAATACGCCGTTATAGATAATACCGACGATAAAAGGCTGGATAAATACCTTAGAATCAGCGAATCGGACTATCTTCAAATAAAAAGATGGCATTCTTTGTATAACGAATTCGGTATGGCTTCGACGGTTCGCGATATTATCTTGTTTTTCTATAACGGCGTTGTAAAATACGGTTTGGAAGGATTTCTTGAGCTTGTTGGTAAGGAATTAAGGATTGATAAATTAAAAAACGACTTTTTGGGTAAAATGACACAACTGTTAAATATCGCCGCTCGAAAACAGCTATTATACGCCCTCGTAATAGAAAATTATCCCAAATACGTCTATTCTACGTAAAAACCGACGGGCATTTGCAGACTATTTTTTTGTAAAAATCGCATATTAAATTTTATTTTTATAACGAAATTGTTTATAATATATGTAGCATATTTATTATTAGGGCTGTTTTTTATGAAAAGTATAATTAAATTGATTGGAATTTCGATAGTCGCGTTATTAACGTTGGTAATTGTCGCTCAAATTTTTAACGGCAAAAAACTGATAACTCAAAATAAGGAAAGTTATGTAGAAATATCTCGAAGCGACGATATAAAAATCGACGTAGAGATTAGGAGCGAGAATTACGGCGCTCTTGATGCGGACGAGGTCAAAACTATAGATATTTATCAGAAACTTGGTCCTTCCGTAGTCAATATTACTTATTACAAAACCGAATATATCAACTATTTCTTTGAAGTATATCCGGAGAGAAGCGAGGGGCAGGGATCTGGAGCTATCATAGATAAAGAGGGGCACGTAGTTACAAATTATCACGTAGTAGGCAACGCCGACAGAGTTACGGTCGCTCTTTCTCAGAACGAGGACGTTTACGAGGCGGATATAATCGGCGTCGATCCAGAAAACGATCTTGCCGTCATAAAAATTAAAAATCCTCCCAAAAACTTGATTCCGATACCTTTGGGAGTTTCTAAAAACCTTTTAGTAGGTCAAAAAGTATTTGCGATTGGCAATCCTTTCGGGTTGGATAGAACTTTGACTTCGGGGATCATATCCGCCGTAGGAAGACCTATTAAGACTAAAGACGGCAACGTAATAGAGGGGGCGATACAAACCGACGCCTCGATTAATCCTGGCAACTCCGGCGGTCCGTTAATTGATTCTAAAGGGAGTATGATAGGCATAAACACCATGATAATATCGCCCACGGGGGGGAGCATAGGGTTAGGGTTTGCTATTCCGATCGATACGGCTAAAGATATCATATCGGACTTGATGAAATACGGTTATGTTAAGCGAGGATGGATAGACGCTACATTCTTGCCGGTAAACTCTAAGATATCGAGAACGCTTGGCTATAGCGTCGACTATGGGTTAATGATAATGATGATAGCGAGAAACGGAGAAGCGTATAACGCGGGTCTTCGGGGCGGAAATGAAAGGGCGATTTACGGTAATCAGATCGTTTATATAGGAGGGGATATTATAGTCGGAATAGAAGGGACAAAGATAACTAATTACTCGGATTTTACCAATGTTCTAAAAAACAAAAAACCGGGAGACGTCGTAGTGGTAGATTATATTAGAAATAACAGAAAATATTCGACAAAAGTAAAATTGATAGATAAAGGGAAGTTTGTTCAAAATTAGTTTAAATATTAATAATTACCTGATTTTAAACCACATTTCGCCCTTTTTTGACGCCCAAACGTCGTTGAAGTATTTATCTTCGGTATATCTGTTAAATCCGCCGAGAATGTACATTTTATCTTTAAATAATACCGTCGAGTGCCCGCTTCTAGCCGGCGTCAACGTATAAAACGCCGGATCGGCTCCGTTAATTATCGGTCGAGGTCCCTTTTTTGTCCAATTAATGCCGTCTTCCGAAGTCCATATGTCGTTTGCGTATTCGGTGTAAGAGGGATCTTCAAACAGTAGCTCTCCGCCGATTAGATAGAGAATATCGTCTTTTTTGATAATCGAAAAATCGCGTCTATTCATCACCAGATCGTTTTCAGAGGCGTTGCTCCACTCTTTACCGTCGGGAGACGTGAATATTCCGTGTTTTTCAGAGAATAAAATAATATTATCGCCAAGCGAGAAAACTTTATTAGTTCGCTCGTTAGGAAAAGGATTCTCATGGCTTATTTGTACCCAGTCGACGCCGTTTGTCGAACTCCATACGTCGGTTAGTAGCGTATTATCTCCGCCGACTCCGCCGATTAAGTATAATTTATCTTTGTGTACCACCGCTCCGGCTTTCATTCTGCCGCTGAAACTTGATTGATATACCGCCTGCGTCCATTTAATACAATCTTCCGAATACCATATGTCGTTAAGATACTGTTCGTTCTCGAGATAGTAACCTCCGATGATCCATATACGATTGTTAAATACCGCTAAAGAGAATTCCGTTCTATGAGGAGTTAAAAAATTCTTAGATAAACGATCCCACGCTCTGCAATCGCTAGACGCCCAAATATCGTTATGAGTATAAACCATGTTTCTATTGCCGCCATAATTTCCGCCGATGAGATATACCTTGTTTTTCAAAGTAAAAACGTAGTGGCTCGATCTTGGGGAAAATACAAGCAAATCTGTAGCCGGAAAAATTTGAGTTGTTGATAAAAAAAAACAAATTAATATTACGTTGATTTTCGTCATATAGTATATTATCGAAAGTTTAAGAAAAAACATAACTAAATTTTTTTTATTAAATATGTATCCCATTAGTTTTTTGGGGAATAAAAAATATTTGTTTCATATGTGTCAATTTTTTATGCGATAATTATCGCGCGTTATCAACGCGACGCATATGTGTCAAAATTAAGGTAAAATATAACGTAGCATATGTGTCAAATTTTGCCGGGGAGCGACGCGGCGGCTATATAACGCATATGTGTCAATTTCTTCTTAACATCATATGTGTCATTTTTTTCCACCTCAAAAAACTGACAGATTACGCTAAATATTAAAATTTTGATTGCAATACTTTTTTAAAATATTAAAATGAGGCTTTAGAATTTATTAATCGGGGGGATTTATGCGGTTGACTTTTTACGGAGCGGCGGGGTGCGTTACGGGCAGTAATTTTTTGTTGGAAACCGGAGACAAAAGGATGTTAATTGAATGCGGAATGTTTCAAGAAACTAAATTATTGCGCGAAAGGAATTACAAAGATTTTCCATACAACGCGTTTGAAATCGACGCCGTATTTATTACCCATTCGCATATAGATCATACCGGACTTCTTCCAAAACTAATTAAAGAAGGGTATTGCGCGCCTATTTTTCTTACCGATACGACTAAAGAGATAACGGAAGTTTTGCTATACGACTCGGCTCATATACAGGAGATGGATCTGGAGTGGAAGAATAAAAAAAGAAGAAGAAGCGGATTGCCCGAATACGAACTGATTTATTCGGCTAAGGATGTGGACGAAACGTTAAAACTTTTTCAAGGAATACCTTACAATAAAGAGGTAGAGATATTTGATAATGTTTCTGTCGTTTTTAAAGAATCCGGACATATAATGGGGAGCGCCTATTTAGAATTTTTTATTAAAGAAAACGGCGTAACAAAAAAAATAATTTTTACCGGCGATCTGGGACATTCGGGACAGGCAATAATAAACGATCCCGAGACGTCTAATAAAGCCGATATCATCGTTATCGAATCTACCTACGGCAACAGGCTTCATAAAAGCAGAGAAAAAACTAATCTTGAGATTAAAGGGATAATAGAACAGGTTATAAAAACTAACGGTTCTATGATAATTCCGTCTTTTGCTTTGGGTAGAACTCAAGAGATGATATACAGGTTGTTTAAGATTTTTGAGGATTACGATTTGCCATTAATAAACGTCTATGTAGATAGCCCGATGGCGCAGAAGATTACGGAGATATACGCTCGAAATAAGGATCTCTACGACGAGGAAGCCAAGAACTATCTGAGTCTGGGGAAGAATCCTCTTGAGATGGATAATTTGAGGTTTACGTCGACTAAAGAGGAGTCTATCGCTATTAATTACGACGAAACTCCTAAAATTATAATAAGTTCTTCCGGAATGTGCGAGGCCGGTCGAATTCTCCATCATTTAAAACATAACATTTGGAATGAAAATTCGCATATTTTGTTTGTCGGGTATCAAGCGGCCGAGACGCTGGGTAGAAGAGTTATCGAAGGGGCGAAAGAGGTAAAAATATTTGGCGAGATAATAAAGGTAAAAGCTCGTATACATACTATAGGCGGGCTATCGGCTCACGCGGACAGAGACGAACTCCTCGGTTGGTTGTCAAATTATAAAAAAGCCAATCCCGAGGTCTTTTTAGTTCACGGCGACGTCGACGTTATGTCGGAATTTTCAAATTTTATTAAATATAATCTTGGGTTTAACGTCTATACTCCAAGGATTAACGACGTCGTCGACTTCTCTTTTGATAAAAAAACGCTCGCTATAACAAATCATAATATTGAAAAAGAGACTAACAATATTGATAAAGAGTATGAATACTTTTTGAGTCTTGCCAATAAGATCAAAGAAGAGGTTCAAAAGTCATATTCGGGGTCTGACAATAAGAAAAGAATCGTTGAAAAATTTTTGAAAAGGATCAACTCAAACATAGATTACAATGTCAGGGACTTGGCGTCCAAGAAAGACTAATTTGCGAGCTTTTCGTATAACTTTGCAGCTTCAAGACGTATCGCTTCGTTAGCATCGGTTTTGAGCTTTTCGAGAATATCCGCTCCGTCCTTAATTGCGAATCTATTTATGTATTTTAAAGCCAGCGTCTTCATTTCGTCGTTTTCATATTTTCTTAATCTGTTCAAAATTTGGTTAGAATTGTACGAGATATTATTTTCGATGTAAAAATTTATCGCAAAAATCGCGGGCTTCCCGCCGACGTTATTTATAATAAATAGCATAGTTTTAAACATATCGTTTGGACTTGTATCGTAAGTTACTTTTATAATGGCTTTTAGCGATTCGATTTTTATGTCGTCGGAATATTGCGGAGATAAAAAAAGTTTTAAAAACTCATAGCTGTTCTCTTTTGAGCCGTATTTTCCGATCTGAGTCAACAAATTTGAAAGAACGGATGCGTTTTTCTCTTTTTTTGACATACTTTGAATAACCGGTATTGAGTCTTTTTTCCGAATAAGAGCGTACTTTTCGATAGCCAGGTTTTTTACTTCAAGCGATTTGGAAGAATTCATAATATTTTGCAAAGATTCGCCTAGATTTGCGCTATCGTCTTCTTTTATTGATTTTAAGGCGTTGGTTAGTATTTGAGAGTCCGTCTCTCTCAGCAATTTTATTAAAGCTTTATCTCTTTTATCTTTGGGTAGAGTAGATAAAATCTTACTAATTTCAAGTTTGTCTTCCGGCGTTTTTTTTGCAAAATCTTCGTCTACGTCTATCTCAGAATGAATTTTAGCTACGACGTTTTTATAATGCAAAGTCGACAATTTTAAAATAGCCGCTTTGTAGTCGGAATCGTTTCTCTCTTTGGCTTTGTTAAAAGCCAAATATACGAAGTTCTCAGTTTCTTTATAAAACGTTTCGTTAGTCGTCCCGATAAGCCACGAAGGCGAAATAGTCAGAAGTTCGGTTATAGCTTTACCTATCGTAGAATAAGTTATCTTCTCTGATTTTTTTAACTTAACGGGGGATTCGCTAAGAATCATATTTTTAAATACCGATACGGCGCTTTTTGAATTGATTCTCATGAGCCCGCAGAATCCGTAAAATTGATACACGGGATTAATACTGCCGACCGCTTTAATATAAGCGCTTGAATTCGAGGAACCCAGAAATTTCTTCAAATATAGAAGAACGTCGTCGCCGACGTACTTTTCGTCGAAAGTTATATATTCGAGTTCGTCTAATACAAGATAGTCCGGTTTCTCCACAGCGTTGGCTATGATAATATTGATAAAAAAAGCCGAGAACATTAATATAACGGCAAAAAAAAGAGTAACGTTTTTAATAACCTTCATTATAATCAATCTCCACTATACCCTCTATTATAACAAAGGATTTTTTTTATGTCTATAATAAATTACAAATTTTACTATTCGAAAAATAAAAAACCGAACCGTCTCTATTTGGTCAAACTTGCGCCTCGCTGGTTTGTTGGAAATGACACATATGACTCATATGATATTAAGAATAAATTGACACATATGCATCGCGTCGATAATGCGCGACAATTGTCGCTTTGAGATGAATTGACACATATGGAACAATTTTTTTTAAATAGCAAATTATTTGTCATTTTCTAAAAATTTATCCAAATTTTTGTAAAGAGTTTTCTACTTTTAGTTGTTATATATATAAAGAAAAAAGGAGAAAACTTTATGAAAAACAAAAAACATCTATTTCATTTTATAGTGTCTGAATCTATGAATAATAACGTCATAGATTTTTTACTAAAAGAGTTCAAAATTAATACGTTCAGCGAGTTATTTGAAACTATGTTTCGCCTTATTGACAAAAAAATCCCAAAAATGAAGAGAATAATAGGAGATCATCGCTCTGAATACGCCGTTATAGATAATACCAGCGATAAAAGGTTGGATAAATATCTTAGAATCAGCGAAGCGGACTATATGCAAATTAAAAGGTGGCATTATTTTTATAACGAATTCGGTATGGCTTCGACGGTTCGCGATATTATACTATTTTTTTATAACGGCGTTGTAAAATATGGGTTGGAAGGATTTCTTGAGATTGTTGGTAAGAAACTAAGGATTGATAAATTGAAAAATGACTTTTTGGGTAAAATGACACAACTGTTAAATATAACCGCTAGAAAACAGCTATTATACGAGCTCGTAATAGAAAATTACCCCAGATATACGTAAAATTATTTGCGTTATTCCGCCAAAAAAACCGACGATGGGATACGTAAAACTTTTATTTTGTCGATTGACATAATTTATATTTTTTTATATAAGTGAGTTTAGATTATGAAAATATTTAAGCGGGATACGTATGTTTAAGATAATAGGAACGGGTAGTTACTTGCCCGAGAAGATAATGACGAATTTTGATCTTGAAAAGATTGTGGATACTACCGACGCATGGATTAGAGATAGAACGGGGATAAGCGAGAGAAGGATAGCGGATAAAGACGAGACAAACAGCGATCTTGCGGTAAACGCCGCTAAAAAAGCTCTTGAAGCCGCCGGATTAGCGCCTCAAGACGTTGAGATATTGGTAGTGGGAACTTCTACTCCCGATTATACTTTGCCGGCGGTGGCGCCTATTATTCAGCATAAACTCGGTTGCGGCAATATTCCGGCTTTTGATATAAACTCGGTATGTTCGAGTTTTGCTTACGCATTAATTACCGCCGCTGGGTTTCTTTGTTCGGGGTTTTATAAAAATTGTCTTATTATTGGAAGCGACGTTTATTCCAGAATATTAAATTGGAAGGACAGGACGACCTGTTGTATATTCGGGGACGGCGCGGGCGCGGTCGTATTGAGCAGGGACGCTTCGAAGAGAGGGATACTGAGTTACAACTACGGAGTTAAGGGCGAAGACGCCGAACTTATTAAAATTCATGTAGGCGGAAGCAATAATCCGGTTCATTATGAAAAAAATTATAATAGAGAAGATTATTTTTTTCAAATGAACGGTCTTGACGTATACGAGTTTACTATTATGACTGTTCCGGCGGTCGTCGAGGATCTCGTCCAAAAGGCGGGGATACAAAAAGAGGAGGTCGATTGGGTCATACTTCATCAGGCTAATATCAGAATCATAGAGTCTGTTGCAAAAAAAACAGAAATTTCTGTTAACAGATTTATAATTAATATACAAAAGGTCGGCAATACCTCGTCCGCCTCTATTCCTCTGGCTTTAGACGAAGCCGTTAGGGTCGGTAAAATAAAGGACGGCGACAAAGTAATAATGGTCGGTTTTGGCGGAGGGCTGAGCTGGGGCGGAGTTTTGATTGAATGGTAATCGAGGCTGTCTCTATTTTGCCGCTTGACGCGAATTTTGAATGATATATTGCGAATAAAATAGTATAATATTTTCGTCGTTTATAAAGGATTGTATGGAGTTATTTTTAGTAGTCGTTATTGCCGTTTTGGGCTTTGGCATTCTCGTTTTTTTTCACGAATTAGGACATTTTTTGACCGCAAAGCTTTTTAAGATCAAGGTTGAAAAATTTGCCATAGGTTGGGGACCCGCGGTAGTTGGTTTTCAAGGGAAAGAGACTTACTATCAGTTGAGCGTTTTTCCGGTCGGAGGATTTTGTAAATTCAAAGGCGATGAAATGTCGCGGGATTTTGAGGAAAAAGCCAGAGATAAAGACAGTTTTTACGGAGTATCGCCGGTAAAAAGGCTTTTAGTCGCTTTTAGCGGTCCTTTTATGAATTATATCATTGCCGTGATTTTTTTATCTTTGATGTCTCTGGGAAGTTATAAAGAGATAAAAATTCCAAATAAAATATTGCTCGTTGAAGATTATCTCAGTAAATTCGGCGTCGTCGAACTCGAAACTCCGGCAAAAAGGGGCGGACTACGGAGCGGAGACGTTATTGTTCAGATGAACGACAAAAAAATCGAATCCTATGAAGATATTAATAAGTATATGGTATTTAACGGTAAAAAGCCCGTTGAGATTACCGTCGAAAGGGACGGAAATTTTGAGAAATTTACCGTTAATCCCGAATGGGACCCGTCTCAGATGAAAGCGATCGTCGGGGTGTATTATTATCTTGATCCGATAATTAAAATTAAAACCGACAAAGCTCTTGCTAATTATCTAAAATTGCAAGATAACGATAAAATAATCGGTATAGACGACGATTACGAGCATATTACGGATATCGTCGTTAATAATTTTTTACAGACCAACTTTGCCTTGAAAAAGAGCGCTATTTTACGCGTAAAAAGGGGCGACGAGAACATCGACGTAATAATAGAGTTTAATAAACTAAACCGCTACCTAACTCGAGAAGAGTGTTATCTTGATTTTCAGTTGCCGGAAGTCGTCGTCGGAGGTAAAAATATATTTGGGGCGATAGCGGACGGATTTCGAAGTAGCAACGAGATAATTTCTATCTCTGCGATTGGGCTCTATTCTATGATTTTCAAACCTAAAAAAGATTTTAGCAAACAAGTCGGCGGTCCTATACGCATAGGGGAGATTATCGGCAAATTGACTTACGAGGGTTTTAAAGACGGAATATGGAACGGTTTGCGCAATTTTTTCTCTATCGTGTCGTATATATCTTTGGCTTTAGCGTTTTTTAATTTATTGCCGCTTCCGGCAGTCGACGGCGGACATATAATTTTGAATATTTATGAAATCTTAACGCGCAAACAGATAAGTTTAAAGGTATTATCGGTTATTAATTTCGTCGGATTTGCAATTCTTATAACGCTTTCAATTATGGTTGCCTTTTTAGACGTATCAAGTTTGATAAAAGGCGGATAAATTATTGGATAAATTCCGAAAGCGCTATATATTGTAACTTAACCGGTCGGTTTTTTGGGGCGGGGAGATAGCGCATATGCGTCGCAATGTTCTTTGATGAAAAATTGACACATATGGAACAAATATTTTTAATCAGTAAATTATTTTTTATTCCCCAAAAGACCGACGGAGCGCTAACTTGAAAATTTATTAAATTTTAATCAAATATTGTTATTATTGATTATTTTTACCGAGTAATAAATGTAACTCTATTTATCGCGGAGAGAGAGAAAGATGGTTAAAATTGGTTTTCAAACGTCAAAATATAACGAACTTTCTATTGTTCAGGAGCTCGATTACTCCAATAAATACAGACTTAAGAATTTCGAGATATTTCTTGACGATTCGTTGCCGTCAAATTTCTCAAAATATGAGTTAGAAACTATAATCAGATATAAAAGGAGGGGATTGGAATATTCCGTTCATAGCCCGATTTATAGTTATATAAAAAAAGAGGATTATATAGACGAAATTATAAAATTTTGTATAGATATCAAAGCGACATATCTAACGGTTCATTTCAATTTATTATCCTATGAGATAATGGAATATTTTATCAAAAGTCTTAAAAAAACAGCTTTATCAATAGAAAATGTCATTCCGGATAGGCATTCTTTATATGATATAAATTATATTGATTTTATGAGTATTTGCTCCAAAAAATACAAAGTTTATTCGACCCTGGATATAGGTCACTGCGCGATTAATGGTTACGATCCGATCGAATATTGCGAACTTTTATCTAAAAATAATATAAAAGCGCTCTCCGTTCATCTTCATAATAACGATAAGATATCCGACACTCACCAATCGCTCGATAGAGGAGATATTGACTATCAGATAGTCGCGCCGTATTTGTTCGCTAATGTAAAACCCGAATACTATGTTATCGAACACTGGAGCGGTAATGAAAGGTCTCTAAAATATTTTATGGATATAATCCATTACAATAAATTACTATAAAATAGGCGCTCCGTCGGTTTTTTGGGCGGAGAAATGACGCATATGATGTATAGAATTCTTGGAAAAAAAATGACACATATGGGGTAAAAACAAAATTGACGCATATGAGACAAATAAAATTGACGCATATGTGTCAAATATTTTTAATTCCCCAAAAACCGACAAGTTACCTAAAACGGCGTAATTATTATTGATTTTAAAAAAAATATATAGTAAGATAATTGGTATAAAGCGATTTAGGGGTTAGAGTATGTCAAACAAAAGAGCGTTTGTTACCGGCGGCGGCAGGGGTATCGGTAAAGCGGTTTGTCTTATGCTTGCCAGAAACGGGTACGACGTTATCGTTAATTATAGAAGCAACGAGAGCGCCGCTTTGCAGACAAAGAGCGAGATTGAGAAGTATAACGTCAAATGTACTTTACTTAAGTTTGATATTACGGATTTTAAGAACGCTCAGGCTATCATCGAAAAAGAGATAGAAACAAACGGAAAGATAGAAGTATTAATATTAAACGCGGGGATACGAAAAGACGCTCTATTTCCCGTAATGAAAGCCGAGGAGTGGGAGAGCGTCGTAGATACCAACCTCAAAAGTTTTTATTATATAGCCAAACCGATAGCGACGTCTATGTTTCATAACAAATACGGTAAGATAGTCGTGATGAGTTCGACTTCGGGGCAGACCGGTATGACTGGACAGGTCAATTATTGCTCGTCTAAATTTGGCATAATCGGAGCCGCCAAGTCGCTTGCGGTAGAGCTTGCCAGAAGAAACATTAACGTTAATATTGTGGCTCCGGGGTTTGTTGAAACTGAAATGACCGCCGATTTGAAAGAGAGATACGAAGATATTAAAAAGAGTATCCCTCTCAGACGTTTGGCAACCGCCGAAGATATTTCAAATGTCGTAGAATTCTTGATTAGCGAAAAAGCTTCGTATATAGTCGGTCAGGTTATACCTGTGAACGGCGGACTTTTAACTTAGGTTATCCTCTGTAACCCGAATGACGCATATGGAGCAAAAATTTTTTATTCCCCAAAAAACCGACGGGGCGCTATCCTCTAAGTTTTTGCATAGTTTTATTTGTATTAATGTGCGTTATCGCCAAGGCTATGGCGTCCGCGACGTCGTCTTGCTCTTGCGCCTTATCCAGATTTAGTATAATCTTTACCAGACTTTGTATCTGTTCTTTTGTCCCTTTTCCGTATCCGATCAGCGCTTGTTTGACTTGAAGCGGCGTATATTCGAAGATAGGTATGCCTCTTTTTTGTAATTCTAATAGTATTACGCCGCGCGCTTCGGATACTAAAAGAGCGTTGGTAACGTTTCTGGCGAAGAACAGTTTTTCAACCGACGCAAAATCAAATTTATATAGAGATAAAATTTGCGACATTTCTTCGCTTATGACCAGCAATCTTTCGGGCGTAGTTAATTTTGAACTTGTTTTTATCAGTTTGTCGAACTTAAGGCGTAACGTTGGACCGTTATGCTCGACAATACCGATTCCGATCCTTTCAAGTCCCGGATCGACGCCGATGGTCAGCATTACGTTACGTCGTAATCGTCTGGAATCTTCATATTATTGTACACGTTTTGAACGTCGTCGAGGTCTTCCAGTTTTTCTATGAGATTTAATACTTTCTCGACTCTATCCGCCGGAACTTCTTGGTAACTGTCCGGTATCATAGAGATCTCCGCCGAATCGTGAGCAATATCTTTATCGTTAAAAGCGTTTAATACGTCTTCAAAATTCTCCGGGGTTGTGTAAACGTAAATATAGCCCTCTTCAGAGACAATATCCTCCGCTCCGGCGTCTATAGCTATTTCCATCGCCTTTTCTTCTGATATCTGAGAGGTTTCGAAAGTTATGAGTCCTTTTTTATGAAACATATATGAAACGCATCCCGAAGCGCCTAAGTTGCCGCCGTTTTTTGTCATTGTGGAACGAACTTCGCCTGCGGTTCTATTTTTGTTGTCCGTCATTATTTCCATAAGGATCGCGACTCCGTCGGGGGCGTAGCCTTCGTAATAAAACTCTTCATATACGACGTTATCGAGCTCGCCGGCGCCTTTTTTTATCGCTCTCTCCATAGTGTCTTTAGGCATATTTGCCTCTTTTGCTTTAATAACCGCCGCCCTTAGTCTGGGGTTGTTTTCAGGGTCGCCGCCGCCCGTTTTTGCGGCGATAGAGAGCTCTCTGATTATCTTAGTAAAGATCTTACCTCTTTTTGCGTCGTTAGCCGACTTTTTATGCTGAATATTTGCCCATTTACTATGTCCGGACATAAAAAACTCCTTTGTAAACTATGCGATACGGCGTATAAAAAAATACGCTGCGGTATATTAACAAATCCAAGCGCTATATCAACAAATTACCGCTCCGTATATTATAAGCAATGAGAATTTATAATATATTTAAGAAAAAAAGTCAATAATCTAATGAATTATTCCAATACCAATTTAGAAAATCGTCTAAAGAGTTTTCAAAGAAATTGTAAACGACAAAAGCGGCTTCTTTTCCGATATACCTATAGTGCCACGGCTCGTAAGCGTAACCGGTTTTTGCCTCCATACCTTCCGGATACGATAGGATGAAACCGTATTTATAGGCGTTATTATAAAGCCATATCCCCTCTTTAGTTTTTCCGAAAGATTCGTCAAGTTGGTTAAAATCTATAACCGTTCCTAATTGATGTTGCGAAGCTCCCGGTTTTGCGCTTACTCTATCGGCTTGTTTGACTCCCAGTATTCTCTTCCAATTGTTATAGACGGATTTTTGAGTATAATACGATCTGTAAGCCGATATAATCGATAGTTTAATATTTTCCGCCTCGGCGTCGAAAAACATATCGTAAAGATCGTCGAGAAGTATTTTTCTTAATTGAAAAGATTCTTTATTTGACGGGAATTCCTTAGTCAATATTACCAGATCGTTCGGCTCGTAATTTGACTGAAGTAAATTGGTTTTATTTACAAGTAAAACCAGCTCTTGATCTTGTTTTATAACGTCGAGAGCTTTAAAGAAACGCTCTTTATCTTTTTTATTTTTGATATTATTTCTCGCCGCGTCGGGTAGAGTATCGAGGATTTTCTTGCGGTTGTCGTCTTTATTGTCGCATTGAAAAATTAAATCAAGAAAACTCGAGCCGTAAATAGTAGAGGCAAAGTTTACCTTTACAAGAGACTCTATTATCTTTTTTATTTCGCTCGTTTCCGCGTTGGTTTTTGTTTTTAACTCGATCGTAGCCGACGCGATATGATGTTTGCTTGATAACCATGTCGTTAATTCGCCGTAGGAATCGTAATTAAGACTAGTATTGCGATATGACGAGTTTTTTCTCAATATTTCGAGCAATTCCATATTAAATTTAGAGTTGTCGCCGGGAATTATCGCGTCGCCTCTGGAATGAACGCTTAGCGCGACTATTTTATATTTTTCTTTTATCGACTCAAAAAACGTTTTTAGACATATCGATTCCGGCTCGCTAAACGGAGCGGACCCGGCCGATAAAACGTTATTAAAAAAAACATACGTTGGTTTCCATTTATCCGTTTCAAAATTTCTGTTTAGATCGACGTCGTTATCGTTTAGCCTTCTATCTCTGGCTAATCCGTCGGGATTCGCCTCCGGGATAATCCAAATTGATTTATCCGATACGTCGATAACTCTATTTTTTATAAGTTCAATTATTTCATAAGCCGTTTTGGTCGTATTGGACTCGTTTCCGTGAATACCCGCGACGACGCATATTAATTCGTCGCCTATTCCAAATTTATAAACTTTGATAGAGCGATTTTTCAGAGAATAACCGATCGTGTCTATCTCTTGAGCTTGAGAAACGCTTATAATCAGAGCCAGTAGATAGAAAAGCGGAGGGAGTCTCTTCATATTTAATCAAGATTGTTGATAGTTAAGTTGGTTTTCGACTGATTGGCGGAGATTAATTTGTTTCCATAAATAACGGCGTCCGTCGCCCAACCTTTGATAGCGATGTTTTTTTCTATTACCGGCGTTGCGTACGGATTAGCGATTATTTTTACCCCCGACCGGTAAGGAACTATACCGTATTCGCCCGCAACCGCGTTAATTGAAGTTATTTCGTACCCGTAAAGCGCCGCGATTTTATCGTTATATTGAAGAGTTTTGTATATACCGATATTTTCGCCGACCGCTATCTCCTTTACAAACTTCGGCGCGGCGTTATCGGTAGTAATGTCGTAAACGTCGACTCTATTTAGAGTCGAGCAGTGTAAGTATTGATTGAAATACGAAAAAGTAAAAGGGTAACTTTTGCAATCCGGCGACGGGTCAATTTTATCCGGAGTAGCGTCTGAAAAGCTGTAAAGGTCGATACCGCTATCGCTTTCGCCTTTAGCGGAAACGTATATATATTTTGCGCCCAATCCCCCCGTCGCAAAGAGGTCTTTAGGATTGAGAGTCTCTTTTGAGTAGAAAAAATCGTTCGTTTGATCAAATACGTAGTTGGCGGTTCCGTCGGTTTTGATAACCCCCAAAGACATATTCATATTTCCGGTAAAGAATATATAGTCGCCGGCGACGTCGATATTGAAAGCCGGGAGACCGTCGGGAATAGCAAAAATGTTCTTTGTATCGCTTGAAAGGTCGTAAATCATGATATAATAGTCCGACCTATATAATATGGAGTATAATAAGCCGTTTTCGATATCAAAATCCTGAGCGTCGCCGGATTCGTCGGAGTTGTAAATAAGATAACCGGAGTTTATCGAGGAGTCTGATGAAAGGTCTATCTTAGTTAGATCTAATTTGTATATGCCGTTTGTCGAATCGAGAACAAAGAGCTCGTCGCCCGCTAACGCCAATTTTCTGGGGGCTGAAAAACCGCCGATAAAATTTGAAGGGGGGTATTCGGTTTCCCGGTCGCGCGGAAGCGGACAGTCGACTGTCGATAATACGAGTATAATTACCGTTAACGTTGTTAGAACCTTATCTCCTAAGCTCATAAATATCTCCGTTTTGAATGTTCTCGGTTGATAATATTTATAGCATAATTGCTTTTTAAATAAAGGAATTTTTAATATAATTTACACATTGGCCGTTTTATGGGATAAGCCGTATTAAAGGATTTATTTTTTTGCGTCAGAGTTTATTACTACGTAGGTTTTAATAATTTTTATGTATTTTGCGATATCGTTGTAAGAATTAACCAATCTTCCGATAAATTCTTTATTTTGCATTCCTTTTAAAGTCTTAATATTTGTTATTCGCAGCGGTTTTTGAGATTTATAATCTTGCAGAATTTCAAATATTTTATTGCCGAAGTTGTAAAAGAGTTCGCCGACTTTTTTGTTTACGCCGCGTATCCTTTCATTAATATTCTCGATTGTTTTGATTACTTTAGCGTCGTTAGACGACGTCGCTTTTGTCAAAAACATCTGTAAATTTCTTAGAGAGTAACTCCCCGAATTGGCTATTATCTCCTCTTGTTCCAGGAAACTCTCTTTCAGTTCGTTGATTGCGAAAAAAATGTTGGAAAATTGGGTTTGATACTCTTTTTCGGTAAAAAAACCTTCTAATATCAAGGTATTGACGGTTTCTTTTATGTTAGTTTCGTAGTTGACCATAATGAAAGTTTTGGTTATTCTGAACGCCTGAATTCCGGCGATAGAGACGTAGTTGTTTGCGTCCAGCGAGTTGGAGATCTCCTCGCTGTAACCTTTTATTTTCAGTAAATCTTGACCTTTGAATAACGCTTTTATATCTTGCAAAAGAGTCTGTTCCGAATATTTTTCAAGAACTATGTCTTTGGTTTTTGAAAATCTGTCTTCTATCTCTTTTCTGAATTTATCTAGAATGCTGGCTTGTTTTTGCTCGACGTTGATCTTAAGACGGATATCCTCCGAGATAAACCTGCAGAGGTTCATAATTTTATCGGGCGAAAGATCGTCAAGAGCCATTTTATATATCGAGTTGATAGAATTAACGGCGTTTTTAGTCATCGTTTTTGCGTCGCTATCGGTAGTTCTTTCAAACAATTTGGATAGTATGTTTGAAGTATCTACTTTTTGAGGAAGCGAGGCGATAAGAAAGTAGATATCTTTGAGATCGTTTAATATATCCGCTCCGTTAACAGGGGTATAACTCGGCGCGGAGCTGGACAACTTGCTGTATCCGGCGTCAAATTTTGAAAAAAACGCTTCAAAATTAAAAGTCGCCAAATTGTAAAATTTATACAGCGCGTGATATTCGATTTCAAATTTTGGCATATTATATCTGCTAAAATAATTTTTATACGTATTAAATTCGCCCTCAAGAGCTTTGATCGTTTTGCGAGGATTTTCTCCTTCCATAATTTTTTGCCATATAGCTTCTCTTGTAAATTTATCTTTTTTTATGGCCATTTCTTTGGGGAGATTGGACTCGATGATAAAATGCAAAAAAAGCTGGGCTCTTTTTTCATCCAAACTAAATATTGTGGATTCGAGCGCCGGCTTGTAACTTAACGTCAATTGATACAAAGCGTATATTTTAGAGAGGAAAAGATTGGTAATTATTTTGTCCTTTCCGATATATCTATATTTTGAGCTTTTAAAAGTTTTGTATATGGCGTTTAAAAGTCTGATCTTTTCCAATTCCGAATTATTTCCGGTAAGGATATACTTGATATAGGTGAAAAATCCAATCAATAACATAGTCTTAACTCAAAAAATAAATTTTTAACGTTTCAATTACATTTTAAAGTAATCTTTATCATTTTTCGTCATACTGTAATTATAAACTTAAATTTATAATAAAGAAAATAAAAATGGGGAAAATATTCAATTTATAATAAAAGTGTATAAAAAAGTATACAATCCTTTTGTTTTGTGTCTCTAAAAGCTATAAATAACATAAAAAATACATCGAATACGCCTTTAAAAGGTTGTTTTTATAAATGGCGCGTATTTTGCTTCATATATGGTGAAAGGAGTAGGAGATGACTAAGGATAAAGGTTATAATGATAATAGTTTAAAATATTATTTTGATCAAATAAAGATTGGTAATTTACTGACTCCGGAAGAGGAAGTAGAGTTATCTAAAAGAATACAAAAAGGCGACGCCTTGGCGCTGGATAAAATGATAAGATGCAATTTGAGACTTGTAGTGAAGATCGCTAAGAGATATATGACGCCCGAATGGCAACTTTGCGACTTGATACAGGAAGGCAATATCGGACTCATGAAAGCCGCAGAGAAGTTTGATTATAGGAAGAAAGTAAAATTTTCGACATACGCGTCGTGGTGGATAAAACAAGCCATTATCAGGTCTATCAGCAACAAACGAAGAATTATCAGACTGCCTCATAGAAAAGAAGAAAAATTGAAAAAGATCAATAAAACTATAAGCGAATTGACGCAAGAGTTAAACAGAAGCCCGTCCGTCGAAGAAATATCCGATAAGGTCGGTTATAAAGAGATCGATATTATCAATCTGAAAAACATTACCGAGAATTTTGTAAGCATCGATTCGGAAGTAAACGAAGAGGGGTTTGTTTTTCTCAATTTTTTAAACGACGAGAAGTATTGTCCGGAAAGGATCTTAAGTCAAGATAACTTAAAAAAACTGACTGAAGAGATACTCGAAAGTTTGAAAATTAAAGAGAAAGAGATATTAAAGCAGAGATTTGCTTTTGACGACAGAAAAAAAGAGACTTTAAAATCTATCGCGAAAAAACTTGGAATCAGCCCCGAGAGCGTTCGACAGATAGAGATAAAAGCGATAAAAAAAATTAGAGAAAACTATCCCCATTTAAAAGAGTATCTGATTTATTAATTACCTCCTTGTTGCTAACGTCGCCGTCGGCGACGTTTTTTTATGTCAAATAAAGCAATAATTTTTGAACTGTTTAAACTTATACGGAAGTCGGCGATAGCAGGCGCTATTTAGCCCAATGAAATTTGTTGTGAAGTATATCTTTTGTTTTTGTAACTACAAAAGGCTCGTATTTGATCGCCGACGCGCCTAGCTTGATGAAAATCTTAGCGATAGTTATGCTTTCTCCGTCGTCTGAAGCTAAAGAGGGGAGCTCTTCCATAAAAAGTATATCTGACTTTTGGAATTCGATGAACGTCGCGTGGTCTGTAAGCGGATCGCAAATAAGTATGAATTTATCGTTTTCGTAAGGGTGTTTGATTGGAGAACCTATAAACACCGCGCTATTGTCGTCGTTATGCGTCGAATAGGGGATTTTTTCTAGGTTTAAAATATTATGTTTAATTAACGCTTTTATACTCATATAGCCTCCTAAATACCTTATAATTAATAAAATCTACCGACATTGTCAAGATTATTTGATAACTATTCAGAAAAAGGGTCGTTTTTATAGATGTTTTTTAAATAAACGTATTCAAGATATTTTCTGTCGGAAAATAGTTTCGGATTGTCGAAATTACTTGTTTTATAGCGCTTATCTAATTTCTCGACTTGATTTTTATAGTCTATAAGGATTTTATTGAACATTATGTTTTTTCCCGTCAAATAATCGGGGTAATCCGATAAAGAAAATTTGCCGTTTTCTATAACGAGAGATTCGCCGGCGATCAAAATAACGTTATCTCTATCGCGGTTTATTTTGATCTTTCCTTCGTCGACAAATATATAAACAAGCCGTTTTGGCAAAACCAGAATATGGTAATTAGAGACGTAATTATCAATTATTATACCGGCGAATTTTGTAAATGTCGATATATGCGAGTTGTAGCTGTATATAGAAAATTCTCCGATAATATTTGATATTTCAAGTCTGTCGTTTTTATAATTCAATTCCATATAAGAGTTTTTATTGGTCTCTATAGAGGTAATTTTTTCTTTATTCAGCTTTGAGTTTATCAACACCGTAGAGCCGTTTTTGCTTAGATTATAAAAAAAAATATCGTTATTTTTTGAAAATTGGACAAAATCTTTGTTTTCATACAGAATTTCATAAAAAACGTTCTCCGAAGCAAAAATATTGGATACGCAAAGTAATAAAAATATAAACGCTTTTTTCATCAAATTTTATCTCCAAAAACAATTTTTTTGATTTGCTCGTTATGAGGTTTCAATTCGTTCCATATTTGCGGACTCTCCATACAGAAATAGACCGGGACGTCCGAGCGCGCGGATTTTAGAGTATTTAGTATGAATTTGTATAATTGCGCTCTAACCGGTCTCAAATATCTGAATTTTTTATCCTCGCACAGAGCGAATTCTTCCGCTAATATTTTCGTATCGGGATAGTTAGATTGTATCGCTTTTTTTAGATCCGTCGTATATCTAAACGCTCCGAGACTTATCCATTGGATTTTTTTAGATTCGATTTGCAAAAATATTTTTTTTATTACAGTTTCGTATTCGTATTCGAAATTGTCTATTAAAATCAACGGATCGAAATGAAGGGCGATAAGGTATCCTTTTTGTATAAGAAGGCGCATCGCATTAATTCTGTCGTCTAACGCCGCCGCATTTTTTTCCTCAGAATTTATGATAATATCCGGATTTACCGAGAAACCGACCACGATATTCCCTTTATTTGGAATAATTTTCAGTAAATTAGCGATTTTGTCTGTTTTTGTCTTGAATTCAAATATTGCGTTGTCAAATTCCGTAAAAAAATTTACAAAATCAATAGAATAGTTAGTTATATCGTCGTAAACTAAAGAATCTCCAAGTTCGCCTGTTCCGATTCGAAAAAGCCGGTCCTTTGAAGCGCTAAAAATATTTCTCAGATTGGAAAATATATTTTCGATATCGACGTTTATAATAGTAGCCGGCTGATTTAGATACGATTGAAGGATGCAGTAAGAGCAGTTAATCGGGCAGCCGATATATAAATTTATAACGGAGTAATTGCAACATATGTGTCCGTACGATCCGGGACATTTTCGTAGAATTTCCCCTCTCATGCCCCCTAAAAATAGCGTTTTGCTTCTGACGTCGGGATTTATCGCCCCGTCGTTGTCTTTCATAAAACTTAAAATATCGTCTATATATCTTATCTCTTGATTTTCAACTATATTGTCAAGTATTTCAAGCGTTTTATGATGCCGTTTAAATTTTGTTTCTATAAAAATATTATTAAAAGTATTTTTTATTTTATTCATCAGAAGCGCTATCCGAAAAAAGATTTGAAGTTATGAAATAGTCTTTGCCGCCGTTATTAACGTAGTTTTCGAGGTCTAGTTTTCGCTTTTCGAGCAAATTCATTAGATTATCGATGTTTTTAAAATGAATTTCGAGTTTATAATTTTCATTTTCAAAATATTTATCGTAAACTACTTTGTTTGTAAGTTTTAATTTCTTAAGAAAAACGTTGAAAATTGAGTTGATTTTTGTAAATAATGGATTTCTAATATTATAGATTGTATCGACAATATTTTCTTTTGATTTTTGGACTATTCGGATAATTTCGTCCAAAGAGGCGTTGTTTTTGAGCGATATTTCCGCTACTCGTTCTAAAATCAAATTCCTTTCCGAAAACGTTATAGTATCGGGAACGATATTTAAAAAATCATCGTAAGCGTCGTTCTCAAATATTTTAACAAAAAGAAGGGCGTAATTTAACGATACTTTATTATCAAAGACAAGGTCTTTTAATTTTTGCGAAAAAGTCCCGATTTTATTATAATATTCCCAGCCCGCATCTCCCGCCTTCCAGCGTATTATCTTGAAAATATCCTCAATTTCGCCTTTTTCTAAACCAAGTTTGAGGGATATATCTATCAACCTATACGAAGTTCTCAAGTCGTTCTGTTTCATTTCGAGAAAATCGGTAATAAAACGTTTCACGCTATCGCAAAGCGGCGCGTCGTAATATACGGAGAATTCCGCCCTGTTGTCGATCAATAAATAAAATTTACCGCTATTGTTGCATACGAGATTTAAATTTCTAAAAATCTCGCTTTTATAAGGCAAATCCGACGTAAACGAGCCGTCAACCGCGCCGGAAACGACTAACTCCGAAACGTCCTTGTTTGAAATAATTTTACCAAGCATATCTGATTATACCAAAATACGTAGACTTTGTCAAAAAAGTTGAAATAATTTTGAGCGCGCCGTCGATTTTTTGGGGAATAGCCGGCGTCCCATATGCGTCATTTTTCTTCCAATAATTCTACGTCCCATATGTGTCAATTTTCGTCGAGGAGTAGCCGCGGCGGTTATGCAACGCATATGTGTCAATTTTCTTCGTCGGGGCGCGGCGCGAGTCCCGATAAGGTCCCGATATAAAGGGCGATTTAGTGTTTTAGTATATTCAAAACGGGAATTCCCGCTTTTATCGCGTCGCATATGCGTCAAACCAAAAACCCAGATGCGTCAAATTTATCTTTATCCCATATGCGTCAAACCAAAAACCCATATGTGTCATTTTATCCTTAACATCATATGCATTATTTTTCTTCCAAGAATTCTATGTCTCATATGTGTCAATTTTCGTCGAGGAGTAGCCGCGGCGGTTATGCGTCCCATATGTGTCAAACCAAAAAACCATATGCGTCGAATTTTTTTCCGTCCCAAAAAACCGACGGGCGCTAATTGGCCGTTAAAACGAGAAATTTTCTCCGAGATACAACTTTCTGACCATCTGATCGTTTACCAGCTCTTCGGCGTTTCCCGCTCTGAAAATATTGCCCAAATTAATAATATAGGCTCTATTTGTAATCTTAAGAGTTTCTCGAACGTTGTGATCGGTAATCAAAACGCCGATATTTTTTTGACGCAGTCTGCCGATAATACTCTGTATATCTGAGACGGCGATCGGATCGACGCCGGCGAAAGGCTCGTCGAGTAAAAGAAACTTGGGTTTGAGCGCAAGGGCTCTCGCTATCTCAGTTCTTCTTCTCTCTCCGCCCGATAAGGAATAGGCTTTCTGCTTCGACAGCCGCGTTATGCCGAGGTCTTCCATAACCTCGTCCTTTCGCCTTTTTTTTTCTTCGTTCGATATATCTAGCGATTCTAATACGGCGTCGATATTTTCTTGAACCGTTAGTTTCCTGAAGACCGAGGCTTCTTGCGAGAGGTAACTGATCCCCAATTTTGCTCTGCGATACATCTGCAGATATGTGATCTTATGGCGGTCTAGAAATATATCGCCGCTGGTTGGCTTGATAAATCCTACTATCATATAAAAAATTGTCGTTTTGCCGGCGCCGTTTGGTCCGAGCAGTCCTACGATTTCGCCTTGCTTCATTGAGAAGGAGGCGTCGTTTACGGCTACTTTACTTCCGAATTTTTTGATAAGATGTTTTACTTCAAGGATAGAAAGCTCTTCTTCGGTTTCTTCCGTTTGCGAAGAGACGTTTGCGGCGTCTTCAACAATATCTGTCTCATCCGGAATATTTGCGTCGAGTTCGCCAATATTCTGAATATCTTCAATTTGAGTATCCGTCTTTTCGGTAATTTCTAAATCGTTCTCCATAATCTACCTTGAACAGTTATTTTTTTAATCGGCTTTTTTATCTTCCTCTTTCTCTTCATTTAGAATAATAGCGTCGATCCCTCCTTCCAGATAGAAAGTGTTTGCCTCGACGTTGACTATTATTTTTTTTGCGTTATAAGTCGAGCCCTGATTTTCAACGGTCGGAAAACCGCTGATTTCCATAAGTTTATCTTTTCTTGTATATTTTACGCTTGCGCCTTTTGCGTATATATCTTTTTGATAGATGCGAGCGTTTCCTTGCACTATTGCGATTTTTTCTTTATCGTAATTGTATATAGAATCTCCGAATACCGCGACCTCCTCTTCTACGTCCGCGTAAAAGGCGTTGTCCCTGATAACGAACTGTTTATCTTTTTTATAGTATTCGGCGTATTCGCCGCCGATTTGTATCTTCTCCTTTTCCTGAAAAATGCGGATATTTCTTTTAAAAATAGCTTTTTCAACGTTGTCGTCTTTGGTTAAATGGATCTCCATTTCGTCGCAAAATATCTCGTTGTTATCTATTATTATATGAGCGTTGCCTTGGGCGAAGAAGATCTTTTTGGCTTCGTTATACGAGCCGTGGTCGGATTTTAGATTCAACTCGTCAATTTTTGCGTTTAACGACGCCGCCGATATGAATAAAATAACTATAATTTTCAGAAATTTACTTTTTCTTTTTAACATTTTTTCCTTCGTCGTCCGCTTCGTAAAAATATTTGATCTCCATATTTTGAAAACTGGACTCTTCCGTTTTAATATCCGACTCCATACTAGACGCGTTAAGATAAGAGCCGTCGTCTTTTTTTATACTTACCGGAACGTTTGAGAACAACTTGTTGTTTTTATAATCCAGATACAACTCCTCGGTAAATATTGTAGATTTTGATTCAAAAGTCTTAATCCTAACGTTTCCCGTAAATATAACGAGTTTATCGTTTTTATCTATATTTCCTTTATCGGCAAATATCTCCGTAGTTAGCGCGCCTTTCGAGTTAAATATATCGGCTTTTAGACCGTCGCACCGTATTTTTCCGGATTTTTCGTAGAATTCCGCCCTTGTTATTTCGGTTTTGAGGTATTTTTTGTTATTTTTATAAATATAATGAACGTATATATCCTGAATCATATCGGGATATTCGACAGTCTCGTCTCTATCGTATTTTGATCGGTCGTAAGAACAACTCAAAATTAATATAACAAAAAATATCGCTATTCTCATTTTTTCAAGGTCGACTTAATAAACATCTTAAACAACGGATGCGGCTCTATCGGTTTTGATTTGAATTCCGGATGAAACTGTACTCCGACGCCGAAAGGGTGATCCGGCCATTCGACCGCTTCGACGAGATTGTCTTCCTCCGTTTTACAAGATATAATAAGACGCGCTTTTTCAAAATCTTCCTTAAATTTATTATTAAATTCGTAGCGGCGTCTGTGTCTCTCCGAAATTTTAGTTTTATTATACGCCGCGTGAAGTTTTGTTCCCTCGATAACGGTCGAGTCGTAAGCGCCGAGTCTCATAGAGCCGCCCTTGTTGTCGACGCCCTCCTGTTCTTCAAGGAGACTAACGACGGGGTAGGGGGTTTTTGATTCTAGTTCGGTAGAATTTGCGTCTTTTAGTCCTAGGACATTTCTGGCGTATTCTATAACCATAACTTGCATACCTAAACAAATTCCAAAAAACGGAATTTTGTTTTCTCTGGCATATTTTGCCGATAATAGCTCGCCCTCTATTCCCTTCTCTACAGACCCGCCCGGAACGAGAATCCCGTCTACGTCTTTAAATATTTCAGAAACGTTGTTTTCATTTATATTGTCGCTCTGAATTTTTACTATCTCAAGTCTGGTCGAATTTGCGTGTCCTCCGTGATCTAACGCCTCGTAAATCGATTTGTAAGCGTCTTGAAGTTCTATATATTTTCCGACGACCGCAATTTTTGAAGTATATTTTGGATTTCTTATTTTATCTACGAGATCGTACCAGATTTTTAAATTTGTTTTTACACCCTCGTAGGGCAGACGGAGTTTTTTTAAAAGAATCTTAGTCAATCCCTTCGCGTCGTAAAGAGCGGGTATTTCATATATGGATAAACTTACCGTTACAGATTCGATAACCGCCTCCTCCTCGACGTTTGTAAAGAGACTTATCTTTTTTTTCATCATCTGATCCATCTCGCCGTCTATCCTGCAGAGCAATATATCCGGTTGAATACCTATTTCGCGCAGTTTTTGAACGCTATGTTGCGTCGGCTTAGTTTTGAATTCGTCGGCGGCGGTTATCTTGGGAACAAGAGTGAGATGAACAAAAATTACGTTGTCTCTGCCTACGTCTGTAATAAACTGTCTAGCCGCTTCAAGGAACGGAATGGACTCGATATCTCCGACGGTTCCGCCGATCTCTACTATGGATATATCGGTGTCTTTGTCGGCGGAAGACTTGATTCTTTTACGGATCTCGTCCGTTATATGAGGAATAACCTGAACGCATCTCCCCTGATAATCTCCTTCTCTCTCTCTTCTAATGACCTCTTTGTAAACTTGTCCAGTAGTAATAGAATTTTTTTTGGAAAGAAGCGTCTTTGTGAATCTCTCGTAGTTGCCCAGATCAAGATCGGTCTCGGCGCCGTCGTCCGTAATGTACGCTTCGCCGTGCTGGTATGGACTCATCGTGCCGGCGTCGACATTAATATACGGGTCTACCTTTGTCATCGCTATCTTATATCCGCATCCTTCCAGTAAAGCTCCGATCGACGAGCTTGCTATCCCTTTTCCTAATGACGAGCATACGCCGCCCGAAACAAAAATAAATTTGACGCTTTTCATAACGTTTATCCAAAAAAATAAGATTTACCTTTATATCAAATTTAAAGAAAATTTTAAATATTTTTATATCAAATTTACATATAATTTTTTACTTGAATATAAGACGTATTATTGATATTATATAACTTTGTTACTAAATTATATTTTTTTTTAATTAGGAGCTAAAAATGAAAAAAATGGCGTTTTTCGTAGTTATTATTACTCTTTTATTATCGCCGTGTTGTAAAAAGGAGAAAGAGATAACGATAAAAATTCCGCTCGTAACGTGGGGCGGCTACGCCGCTTTGTTTGCCGCTAACGGCGGAGCTAGTCCAAGCGAGGATTCGTTGTTTTATAAATACGGCAAATTTAAAGTAGAACTGATTCAGGAAGAAAATCCTACTAATCAGCTTATCGGTTTTGCCGGCGGCGCCTATCCTATCATCTGGTCGACGATGGATATGCTTCCGATACATTACCTTGAACTCAGCAAAGATAAGAGAACTTCTCCAAAGGTAATCGGACTTTTTGACTATTCCAGGGGAGGGGACGGGATTATAGCGCGGGGAGATATCAAAGACGGCGCCGATCTCAAAGGTAAGAAAATCGTTACGGCTCAATATACCCCTTCGCACTACTTTATACTGTATTATCTGGATAAATTTGGTCTTAAAGCCGGCGACGTTAACATGATATACGTCGGCGACGCTATTTTAGCGAAAGACGCGTTTGTTACCCAAAAAGACGTCGACGTTTGCGTAACCTGGTCGCCTTTTATTTACGATCTGACGGACAATACAAAAGAGTCGTATATAGAAGGGGCTAAGATTATAGCTTCGACCGCGGACGAATATCCCTATTACGGGCTTATTGCGGATATATATCTGGCGAGAGCTGATTTTGTAGAGAAAAATCCCGAAATTATCAAGAACTTCACAAAAGCTATGATCGACGGTTACGATATATTTCTGCAAAATAAAGAGAAAGTCGCCGGTCAAATTGCCGACCTTTTTGGTATAAAAGGGGGAGCGGAAGAGGTCGCTCTGATGCTTAACGACGTTACGGTCGCCGGAAAAGAGGAGAATAAAAGATTTTTTGATAGTAATGAACAGTTTTCGGCATATAACATTTTTAATATATCCGCGCGCCTGTATAAAGAAAGCGAAAAAAAATTACCGGAGGATTACGCTATAGATCCGAATTTAGTCGTAGAAGGTTCGTTTATGCTTGAATCGATTAAGTAACGGTTATAAATTTTGCGTATTTACAGTCTCATTAGAGCGACGGAGAAAGAGACCGCGCGCGCGATAGAAATCAACGCGATAGAAATCAAACGGTAAAATTAAAAAGGCGTTTAAATAAAAAAAAGTCCGAATTAAAAATCCGGATTTTTTTTTGATTCCTTACGGATTGCAGATCCGATTGGATTTTGGCGTTATAAAGTTCTTTGTAGTAAGAGCCGCGCCTTTTAAGCTTCTACTATTCTCCGGGTAGCTGTAACTATAAGACGTCTCTTCGCGGTAAAATTCGGTCTCGGTACCAAAAAAACGGTATAGAAGTTTATTTTCCAGTTTATCGCCGAGACTCATGGAGTATCTGGATTCGTTAATAAGATTACCGTCTTTGTCGTAAAAGTATGTTCTGTACGATTGAGTTTTACCGCCGGAATAAACCGATCTCATTGTTTTGTTTCCGTCGGAGTCGAATTGATATTGTATCATATCGCAAAGATCTCCGGAAGCGTCAAAACTCTGCTGTAAATAGTGCATTTTATCGGAGTCGTTCCTCCAGAAAAACTTATAGGTTATCGTAGTTTCATAATCAGGATACGTCATGTCGTCGGTAGAAGGATCGCTTTGAAGGGCGGATACCTTATGGTACTTTATCTCTTCTATATATCTTCCGGGTATCGACGGGTCGTATGTACAGGTATACTCCTCAAATTTGTTCGCGTCTATCTGTTCGGCGCTGTTATAGTACGTCTCTTTTATGTAATGGTCGCCGCTTGCGTCGTAAGTCGAAGTTCTGCTCTCTAAAACTTCCCCGGCGGAATCTTTAAAAACGAACGTCAGATAGTTGCCTTTTTCGTTATAGGTCGCGTCATAACTTTGCAAAACAACGTTGTTCTTATCGATAACTTCCCCTTTAGTAATACATTCAAAGCGCGCGTCGTTGGTATTATCGGTAAAGTAAGTATATTTGTACTTGCCCTGATAGTTCGAGTCGCTCGTCGTCTCTGAACTGTAAGAGAGAACCTCGTCATCTCTACCGTATTGGTCGTACTTGTAAACGGAATATTCGCCCAACGTCCCGTCGGCGAGATAGTACCAAGAAGCAATATTTAATTTGGTAGTTCCGTCGTATTTTTCGATATATCTTTCGACAAGACTCTCTTTAAAAGGGTCCGGCGTCGTAGTAGCCGGCGGCGGACTATCGGTATTTTCCTCAGGTTGAGGCGGGCAACTCAATAGTATTGTCGTTAATAGCGCAATAGTAATAAAAAAAATCGTTACTCTTTTCATGTCGTTCTCCTTTATTATTGAATTATATAATCAGAATTCGGAGAATAGTTCAAATAAGAATCGTTAACATTCGCTCTAGAGCCGGAAGCTCTGCCTGACAATTCGTATATTGGGAATTCTTTCGAGAAAAGTTCCCTCTCCCACTTTCCGTTAAGCAACGAGACCTCTCCCTCTACAAAAACGCCGATACTTCCCGAACCTTCCGCCGATCCCCACATGCTGAATTTTGGATTATTTCTAGTCGAGTATTTAAACCCTGCCGCTAATTTGGCGTTAAATCGCAGATAAGGTCCTCCGCCGGCTTCCATTTCAAATATCGAGAAGCCAAATAGTTGAACGGAAGCTCCCAGATATAGTTTTTGTTTGAATCTGACGTCGGCTTCAAGCGACAATTCGTTGTTGACTTCGAAGTTCGTCGTAGACCATCCTCTGGCGTTAACGGGCCAACATACAATTCCAAGACCGTCAAGACCGCACTCCGCGCCGGCTTTTCCGTCAATTCTGATGTACAATTTATCGGTTAAAGTCAATTTGCCTGTTACGATAGTTTTTGTATAAAGTCCGGCGCTAGAGTTAAAACCCGGACTGGGCGAACCGTAAGCGACTAACGGTATCGCTTTCGATTCCCATGTTTTCTCAAATTCCGCTTTGACTGTACCGTTCAATCTTATATCATACCACAAATTCCCTTTGGCGTACCCCTGTACGTATCGTATTTTCCATTTCCAGGGTTTCCACGTCCCCATAGTGTCAAGGTATGTGTATGGAAGCCGCCCTCCTATATCGAGTCCGGCGTCAATGTTTGCTTGGGCGGCTAGCGTAAGCTTCATATTCTTAGCCGGAGTAATTACTTTTTCGAAACCTACGCTGACCCTTTCTCCCTCTCTGTCAAGAGGCGATACGGTCGCTCCCTCAGGGAGAGATTCGGGTAAAAGATTTTCCTGCGAAAAATATATAGTTTGCGTCGGAATATCGTAGAATTCAAAAACTTCTCTTAAAAGCGGCTGTACCGTATCGATAAAAATTTCGTCGCCGTCTACCTGAATTCCTACTACTTTTTTAGCTATTCCGTCGACGTCTATGAAGATACTGCCGACTTTCAGATCAAGAGGCGAGTAATGGACGAGAACTCCGCCTCTAACGTTGTCCATCAATCCGTCTTCTCTGAAGTCTATGACGTTATTGTTGAAATCGACTATGGTATCTCGAAAACCGGAATACGCCGATGCAAAATATGGAATTGATAATAAAACTACTAAAAATACTAATACTTTGTTATAAAGTCTCATTTGTCAACCCCCTTTGCTATAATATTTCCGTACGAGTCCGTTTGAACTACGCCGACTACGTTATCGTCGCTATCGTAGTAGTAATCTACCGTTAAGACCGAGTTTTTACCTCTCGAATCAGATCTTGTTTTAATCTTTTTAACGACCTTATCGCCGGCTCTGGTTTCGGTCGTAGTAATGCCGATTATTTCTGTTCCCGTTATCGAATTTGTCTTTACGACGGTCGCTAAGTCTTTGTCGTTGCCGTAAATATATTCTCTTTCGATTAAAGCGCCGCTTTTATCGACGTAGGAACTATTTGTTACAAGATTATGTTCGTTTACTTTGTGTACCGTATAATTGGTTCCGCTTTTGATAGTAACGGTTTTTACCTTTGTCGTATCGTTAATTTTGCTCATAGAATCCGGAGTTTTCTCGACGGAACAACTGCAAACAAAAACGAAAACGATAAAGAGATATAAAAATTTTGACATACATTGTTCTCCTTGATGCATATTAATTTGGAAAAAGGACGGCTCTTATTCTATAACGGCGCTCTCTAACGGTATAGAAACAGAGCCGCGGTTGAATTTTGTTGTTCGGAGTTATTCCGATCTACGATTTGACGGGGGTTTTTTCATGCCGCCCACTCCGCCGGACACGTCGTCAAGTTTTTTCTCGTCTAACTCCTCGTTTTGCTCCTCGATAATCTTACTTTTCTTATCTTCGCATTTTTTTTCTTGGTCTTTTTTTAGCATATATAGCTCCTTAAAATTATATTTCAAACAAGCGACGCTTGTTAGATTTAGATTCTATTTATTTTGCATTCTAGTCAACATTCTGTGAAATCTGTCTCCCGCCGCCGACACGTTTTCAAAAAACATCATATTATTTTCTAAGTTGATCTCTTCGTCCATATCTTCTTCCTTTATGCCGTTTAAAAGCGCGGTCATAGTCCTCAATCTGTCGGCAAGAAAAATCGATATCGCTTTGTAAAATCTATGCCCGAACCCTTGATCCTCTTTTATTTTGTTTTCAAGTTTAGTTTTTAATATGGAGTAAACGGACGAGTTCATCTCAGATCTAACCGTTGCGTTCGGCGGAGTCGAATCGACAAACGACATTTCGCCGATGAAGTCTCCGCATAACAGCTCGGCAATTTTCTTATCTTCATTTTCTCCGGTTAAAACGGAAAATTTACCATCCAGCGCTATATATATATATTTGACCTGATTTCCTTTTTTTATCAGAATTTTGCCCGGTCCGATTTTTTCGTTGTCGCCGTTATTTATCAGCCACTCCACGTCTTTGTCGTCCAATTGACCGAAAATGTACAAAACTTTTTTCATAATAGCGCCCCTCTAGTTTAAGGATAATACTATTTTAATTTTTTTTCAACAATTTTATTAATTTTTTTTAAAAATAATGCTATATTTTTTTTTAAAATGTTATGCTAGTAGAACGAGTATGAATTATTTTTAAATTAATGCAAAATAAATTTAGAAAAAGGGTTTGAAAATATTGTCGTTAGTATCCGATAATAAAATAACTCTAATAAAACAACTCGAGTTTATACGATCAAGGAGTCGTTTATGGATAAATCAATTTTCAGAAAGGTGTCTCTTGAGCGGCTCTCTTCGCCTGAGAAAATAGACCAACTTTTGTATATAACAAATCCGTACGCTTGGGTTTCCTTATTTGGAATATTATTGATATTAGCGTTTGTTATTATATGGAGTTTTTTTGGAGAAATTCCGGTAGAGATTGAAGGCAACGGAATGTTGATGAAAGCGGGCGGCGTTATGAATATTAAGAATATTTCCAACTGCATAATCGAAGAGATAAATATATCTCCCGGAGATTACGTTAACAAAGGGAACGTTATCGCTAAAATTAAACGGATTGAAGAGCCCGGCGCCCCTACGTCAAACTTCGTCAGCCCGTATTCCGGGACAATTATAGAAGTAATGGTAAATCGGGGAAGTTTTATTCTGCAAGGAGAAGTCGTCGCCAGCGTCGAGCCGGCCAACCAAACCGCTAACCCCAAAGATATTCGAGCGATAATTTATATACCTATTTCAGAAGGTAAAAATATAGAGGTCGGTATGAGCGCTTATATATCGCCCTCGACGGTAAAAAAAGAGGAGTACGGGTATCTGCTTGGAAAAGTATCCAGCGTTTCGTCGTATCCGGCGACGTTTCAAGGAATGATGAAAATCTTTGGAAATGAAAGCATTGTAAAGAGCCTATCGTCGTCGGGACCTGTTATCGCGTTGGAAGTCGAACTCTTTACTTTAGCCAGCGCTCCAAGCGGTTACGCATGGTCGTCTAAAAAAGGTCCCGATACGAAAATATTGGGGGGAACGATCTGTTCCGGTTACGTTATTGTCGAAAAAAAACGTCCGATTTCTTTTGTTATCCCTATATTAAAATAAAGTATCTATTAGTAGGATAAGAGGCGCGGGAGTAAAATGAGCAAAAAGTCAAAATTAGTAAAAGTTCCGACTATTCTTCAAATGGAAGCCGTCGAATGCGGAGCGGCGTCTCTGTCTATGATTCTTTCATATTACGGAGTCTATATCCCTTTGGAACAGTTAAGAGTGGAGTGCGGCGTATCAAGAGACGGCTCGAAAGCAAGCAATATCTTAAAAGCGGCTAATAAATTCGGTTTAATCGGAAAAGGTTACAGAAAAGAGCCCGAATCGCTGAGGAAAATACAGTTTCCGGCAATAATTCATTGGAATTTCAATCATTTTGTCGTTTTAGAGGGTTTTAGAAAGAATAAAGTCTATTTAAACGACCCGGCTTACGGCAGAAGAATAATATCGACGGAGGAGCTGGATCAGTCGTTTACCGGAGTGGCGTTGACTTTTTCAAAATCGGAAAATTTCAAACGATTCGGAATAAAAGAAAATCCGGCTAAATCGATATTTAAAATTCTTTCCGGCTCAAAAACAACTCTTTTATTTATTATTTGCGCCGGACTCGCATGTATAATACCGGGAATAGCCGTTCCCGTTTTTTCAAAAATATTTATCGACAATATACTCCTTAGAAATCTAAACGGTTGGGTAATTCCATTACTGTTTGGTATGACGCTTACCGCTTTAGTCAGAGGGGCTTTAGCGTATTTTCAAAAATCGTTTTTAGTAAAACTAAAAACTAAACTGGCGTTATCGGGATCGGCAAAGTTTTTAAGGCAGACGCTTAGGCTTCCGATAAATTTTTTCTCGCAAAGATATGCAGGCGAGATAGTCGATAGGGTAGAGACCAACGATAATATTGCCGACAACCTGACGGGAGAATTGCTCGGTTCGATTATCGATTGCGTAACGATCTTATTCTATTTGGCGATACTTCTATCATACGATATATCTTTAACCTTAATATGCGTATTTATAGCGTCGATAAACGTTATATTTTTGAAAATCTCGTCGGAAAAACTAAAAATCGGTAATCTGAAATTATTACAAGATAAGGGGAAAGTTATCGGAGTGTCGATGGGGGGACTACAAACGATAGAGACTCTAAAAGCCGGCGGCGGCGAAAACGATTTTTTCCAGAAATGGTCGGGCTATCAGACAAAATTATTAAATTCGGAACAGGAGTTGGAGAGGTTTAATTTGATATTTTTATCCGTCCCTCAGCTTTTGGCGATGTTGAATACCGCCGTTATTCTTACGCTCGGCGGCTTTAGAGTAGTCGACGGGCTTATGACTCTCGGAGCTCTCGTCGCTTATCAAAGTCTTATGTCGAGTTTTCTTGCGCCGATCAACCGCATTGTCGGATTAACCGTCGATTTTCAAGAATTAACCGGCGATATCAATCGAGTGAACGACGTGTTGAACCATAAAACCGACGAAAGTTTTCGCGAAATTAAGGATCATGCTTTAGATAAATATGACAAATTAGAAGGAAATTTGGAGCTTAAAAACGTCTCTTTTGGCTATAATATTCTTGAAGAGCCATTAATTAAGGATTTCTCGTTATCTTTAAAAGCCGGCTCCAGTATAGCGCTTGTCGGCGGCTCCGGTAGCGGTAAGTCGACCGTATCGAAATTAATTTCCGGCTTATACAAACAGTGGTCCGGCGAGATTCTTTTTGACGGAATACCCGCCGAAACTATATCAAAAGACGTTTTATCCGCTTCGATCGCTATGGTAGATCAGGATATATCGATGTTTGAAGGGACGATTAAGGATAATATATCGCTTTGGGATACTACGATTAAGGACGAGGATATCCTAAGGGCGGCGGAAGACGCGGTAATGGATCGGGATATTCTACAAAGACCGGGCGGGTACTCTTATATGATCGAAGAGGGGGGGAGAAATTTCAGCGGCGGTCAGAAACAGCGGCTTGAAATTGCCCGGGCGCTTGCCGTTAATCCGAGAATTCTCATCATGGACGAAGCTACCAGCGCGCTCGATCCAAAAACGGAAAAAATAATAAACGAAAACGTCGGAAGAAGAGGGTGTTCGCTTTTAATTATCGCTCACAGATTGAGCGCCATACGGGATTGCGACGAAATAATAGTTATGGATAGAGGGGTAATCGTAGAGAGGGGAACGCATGAAGAATTGATGAAAATCGACGGAAAATACGCCGAATTAATCAAGACGCAGTAGGAATATTTATGGAAAACACAAAAATTAGCGATTTTTTTAACGCAAAAGCAAATAACGTCGATAATCCGGTCGTTTTTAACGATCCTTTTAAAATATGGTTCATTATAAAAGGTAAAGTCGATATATTTTTAGTAAAAATAAAAGAGGGAGTCGCCTACGGACGCCGCAAATATCTTTTCACGCTCGAGGAGAATAGTTTTATTTGCGGATATTCTTCGATAGAGCGCGGCGAAGAATACTCTTTGATCGGCGTAGGCTCTCGCGACGCAAGAATAGCGGAAATAGATAGGGATAGCGTTCAAAAGTTTGCGGACGCTGAGAAAAATGACTTTGTATCGAAGTTTATTGATAATACTATTATCAAATTATATTGTCAGATCGTTAAAAATAAAGATCAAAAAAGATATAGAACTCTCGACGGCGCGCAAACGATGGGGTTAGAGAGAGAGGAGACCGTTTTGATAGAAGAGGGGGTAAAATGGATAAAGCATACCTCCGGCGAATCGCGCCTTTTAGGCGCGGACGGCGTCTCTTTTAAGACGGGCGACGACTTTTTTCCCATACCTCATTCATACTACATTAAATGTATGGCGGATTCGACGATTATTCTCCAAAATACGAACGAGACGATCGCCGATAACGCTTTTTTCGATAGAATACTATCGGTATTTGTCAAAATTCTTATTTGGTTTTTAAATAAGAGCAGGATGGACGACGAGGAAGAGAGAGAGAGAATTCAGAAAAAAATTAATCTGGAAAAGCAGATATTGCAAAGTTCGCTAAAATCTCTATCGGAAGTTATGAATCCGCGCAAAGATAGCCGGGAGCTCGATAACGACGAAGATATAATCGGCGTGATGAAGGTCGTCTGTAGACGTTTAAATATGGATTTTAAGATCCCGCCCGGCGTAAAAATTGATTTAAGTTCGCTTGCCGCGGCGTCGAATCTGCAAATCCGTAAGGTTGTTTTGAAAGATAAATGGCATACGTCGGACAACGGGCTATTAGTCGGATTTCTTGAGTCGGCTTACGGCGCTTCAAAGACTGAAAATCAAGATGTTCCCGTCGCTCTCATACCGAGCGCTCGCGGCTGTTACAAGATTTATAATCATTCGACCGGTAAAACCGTAAAAGTCGACGCTCAAACGGCGCATTCGCTAAAATCAACCGCGTATATGTTTTATAAGCCGTTGCCGGACAAAAAACTAACGACTAAGGATCTGTTTTTATACGCATTCGAAGGGGTGTGGAAGTATGATCTCATGGTTATGGCGCTTTCCGGAGTTTTCGGCGGAATATTAAGCGTTATTTTCCCGATAATAACCGGCGCGTTGTTTAATTCGATAATTCCCAGAGCCGACAGGAGCGGATTAATTTACATGGGAATTCTACTCTTTGTATGTATTTGTTCGGGGATGATTTTTCAGATTACAAAAGTTTTTACGATGTTGCGAATCGAGACCAAAATGGATTCCTCTTTACAAGCGGCGGTATGGGATAGATTGATAAATCTTCCGACGGATTTTTTTAAAAAATTTACTTCGGGGGATCTTGCGCAAAGAGCCAACGGTATCGGCGAGATAAGACGCGCCGTATCGGGGGGAGCAATAACCTCTGTTCTGGCGGTATTTTTCTCAATATTTAATCTGATTTTACTTTTTTTCTACGACTCAAAACTCGCATGGATTGCCGTTTTATTAGCCGTAATCTTAATATTCGTTACTTTGATTTTGGGAATCAAATCCACCGCATATTTGAGAAAAATTGTCGAATACGAAGGTAAAATCTCCGGTAGGTTGTTGCAGATAATTAACGGTATAGCAAAATTTAGAACGTCTCATTCTGAAGAGAAAGCTTTTGCGCTCTGGGCTGAAGATTTTGCTAAAAAACGAAAATTTCAATATAAATCCGATAATATTCTCTCTTACGTTAGTATTCTTAATATTATATTTCCATTAGTAGTTTCGACGATTTTGTTCTTTTTTGTTTCGATCGGCGGTCTTGATAAAATGCCCATTGGCAATTTTATAGCGTTCGTCGCCTCGTATAATATGTTTCTTTCGGCTTTGTTGGAGTTATCAAGGAATTTTATCAAAAGTTTAACTATCGTTCCTCTATATGAAAGAGCTCTGCCTATTCTTGAAACAATTCCGGAGAGAGACAAAACGAAGTCCGATCCGGGAGTTTTGGAGGGAAATATTGATTTTAATCGGGTAACTTTCAGATACTCGAGCGCTTCTCCCGCGATTATCAAAAATATCTCGCTAAAAATAAAAAGCGGTCAGTTTGTAGCGATAGTCGGACCGTCCGGGAGCGGAAAATCTACTTTGATGAGATTAATTCTTGGATTTGAGAAAGCCGAATCCGGGTCGATTGCGTTCGACGGACAGGATATTTCCACTATCGACCTAAGAAAAGTAAGAAAGCAGACTGGGGCCGTTCTTCAAAACGGCAAATTAACTGCGGACGATATTTATTCGAATATCGTCGGCTCCTCAAACGACCTGACTTTAGACGATGCGTGGAGCGCCGCGGAGACGGCCGGTCTAGCCGACGATATTCGCGAAATGCCGATGGGGATGCATACCGTTATTAGCGAAGGGGGCGGAACTCTCTCCGGCGGACAGAGGCAGAGACTATTAATCGCCCGCGCAATCGTAAAAAAACCGAAAATCTTATTATTTGACGAAGCGACAAGCGCTCTCGATAATAAAACTCAAGCGCTAATCAGCAAAAGTATTGAGAAACTTAACTGTACGAGAATCGTTATAGCTCACCGCCTAAGCACGATAATCAACGCCGATAAAATATTCGTTTTGGTAAACGGAGCGCTTGTCGAAGAGGGAACATACGAAGAGTTAATCGCGCAAAACGGTTTTTTTACCGAACTGGCGAAAAGACAAATAGCGTAATAAGTTCGTCTGTTGATTCAGCGTTATATATTATTGGCTAAGTATGCAGTCTCTCGCGGACCCGACGAGGCTGTCATTATTATTATAAAATTTTTATCCGTCGACGCCGTATATAACGTCAGATTTAATAGAGGAGGCGTGAATTTCAAATCCTTTGATGAGACCGTTAAGTATCTGAGCCTGCCCGGATAAGTTTGCTATAGCCTCTTTCATATTTTGCGTGTCGCTGTTTATATTTTTAGTTAAGTCGTCGATTTTACTAACGCTATCCTTTAGACTTGTCGTCGTATCCGATTGAGCGTTAATATCGTGATTTATATTCGACATTATATCTTCCGTAGACTTGATAGAGGATACAATTTTAGCCAGCGCTTTTTTGGCTTTCTCGCTCGCTTCCACCCCTTTTGCTATCGATTCTACCGTAGTTTCTACCGTTTGATATATTGTTTTTGTCGCTTTTGAGCTGGATTCCGCTAAGTTTCTGATTTCCGACGCAACGACTCCAAATCCTTTCCCTTCTTCGCCTGCGTGAGCCGCTTGTATAGCCGCGTTGAGAGCTAGTAAGTTTGTTTCGTCGGCAATATCGCTTATAAAATTCATAGTTGCGATAATTTTTTCAGACATCTCATTAATAGTATTCATCTCTTCGATAAGCAGTAATATCTCAACCGAGCTGTTGTCCGCCTCCATTATTGAGGTTTTTGTATTCTCATAAGCCGATTCAACGTTATTTTTAATGTTTTTCATAGATTCGTTCAAAGAAGTCGCCGATCTGTCAATTTTTATTACGGCGTCTTCCTGTTGATCCGTTTTATTTGCCATAGACGACGCAAAATAGCTTAGAGCGTCCGAATTGCCTACCATATCCAGAACGGAAAGTTCTACTCTTGTTACCATATCGGACACCTCTTTTATAACTCTATCGATAGGATTAGATAGAGGTCCCAGAGATTTTTTTAGCTCTTCGTCGTTTTGAATATCAAAAGACAACTTGCCCTTTGCTATTTCATATAGTATGCTCTCCGCCCCTTTGATTTTTGAATTTGAATCGACAACCGAGACGATATATATGTAAAACGAGGTAATTAAGGCAAAAATCAGGTAGAATGGAATAATAATAATCAAATTCCTTATAAAAAAAGATAAAACATACAAGGCGGAAAAAATAAGAATCGGAAGCAATCCGTATTTCAAAAAAACAACAATCCGGTTTTTTATTTTTGAAGTTTTCGTATTTTTTTTTATCTCTTTAGAACCGCCGTTTTTCTTCGATTTTTGCTCTTTTTTTTCCTCTTTCGGCGAATCTTCTTCAAGCGCAAGAGGGGAGCGCTCTTCGGTTTTTTCAGATTTTTCCTCGGCTAATTGAGCCTGCAACTGTCTAATAAAATCTTCTTCATCGCCGGGGTTAAACGACATTCCGTCCTGTATATTGCTCATTAATTTGTCTCCAGATTACATATTTAATTAATTATCGGTATAAGTAAAAAAAAATTATACATTATTCTCAACAATCTTAAATTCAAAATTTATCGTATCGCCTTTAAATTTTGTCGAAAACGCCTCAAAAATATTTAATAGTTCGTTATCCTGTTTATAATATATCAAATATTCAAGTTTCCTAACCTCTTCGCAAGCTCCCATTTTGTTTAAGTCGCTTTTGTAAGTCGATACCAAAAAGCTATGTTTGATACCTTTTTCTGCGAAAAACCGTTCAACCGTTTCCTTAGAGGTTATAAAATTTTCCGAAATTTTTACGGTTAAGCGTATTTTTTTGCGCTTATCTATAAACCTTTTTGTCGAGATAAAAATTGCGGTAATAAAAAATATCGAAATAGCGGATAATACGTAATTGCCCAATCCGATTAAAAGCCCGTTGATAATTGCGAAAAGAATAAACGTTATCCCTTTTTGATCGGTCAAAATCGAGCGAAATCGAACGATGCTAAGCACGCCGAATATACCGAAAAAGATCGCTACTCTTCCCCCCTGCATTCTCATTATTACGGTCATTAATACCGAAAGCGCCGGTATAATTTGGGTCAAAGTAACATCCCTTTTTGATCTTTCCGCGCTTAAAATATAGATTAATGATATAATCGCTCCGGTTAATAAGGAAAGAGCTACGTTTATAATAGAAGCGAGACTTAAAAATTGAATATTCAGACCGGATCGGTCTAAAGTCAGGGTTTCGAGGAATTTTTCAAAATCGTCCACAATATTACTCCAAACATTGCGCTATGCGGAAAACCGCCGGATACGTAATAATAATTTTTTTTTATAAAAAAATCAATCAATTCTTACGCTGTTCCAGAATGCGTCGTTTTTATTATTGACGATAAGTCCCTTGTATCTGCCGCTCATCGATATTATATAAACTCTGCTATCGCATTTTAGATAAACGGATCTTTGAAAGATGTTGTTTTTGCCATAGTTGTAAGCAAATTGATACGAAATGAATTCGATTTTTTTATCTTCAAATCCAAACGGCGTCCATTTTTCGTCGTATCTTATTTTTACCTGACTTTTTAAGATTTCCTGATCAAATTCGGCAAAATCTTTTAATTTGGCGTTTGGATAGTCGTCGTTGTGCCTAATCGCAATAATAAACGGGCTTGTAAAAGCCGAAGTCCCTTTTTCTACGATCATATTATCGTACTTATACGAACGGGCTTCGTTTGGGGACTCTTCCATATCTTCGGGAACGTCGTATCTGAATCCCGTCCTTATTGTCGTCGTAGTGGTCGTCGTTGTCGAAGTCGAAGTAGAAGTCGTAGTAATTAACGCATATGTCGTCGTAGTCTCTATCGTCGTAGTCGTTGTCGAAGCGGAAGTTGTAGTAATTGACGCATATGTTGTAGTCGTAGGTTCTACAATGTTCTCTTTCGACGCGCAACTAAAAAAGATGGCAAGTATTATTAATAGAAGCAATATTTTGTTCATAATTTCTCAATTTCCGTTTTTATTAATATTCGGTTAGAATTAAAATATTATTATGCATTATAAAATAAATCTTGAAATTTATTATCAATATTATATACTCTGGTCTTGAAAGTATGTCTGCGGTTTTTTGGCGGCGAGGAAATCGACGCATATGGGACGCGTCGATAACGCGCGACAATTGTCGTATAAGAATTCGACGCATATGATGCTATATGGGACGCGCCGTTTCTCTATAAAATTTGACGCATACGGGGCTAAAAATAAAATTGACACATATGCGGCGCTGTGTTCCAAAAAAACTACTATATTTTATCATATTCGTCAAATATTTTATCAGTATATAGATACATTTGTATCGATTAAATATCTCACTACATATATTCCATGAATTCCTCTAAAGGAGCGTTGAAATCATCGGCCATTATTACACGGTCTTTCATACAACCAAAATAAAAACTCTTATTTTGCGTCTTCTTTTTATCTTTAAAATGAATTGTTATATAAATATCTTTATTTTCAATATCTATTGGTTCGTTTAAATGAATAGTTTGATTATCTATAAATTTTGCGTCGACGACATAAGAAGTTTACATCCTTTACTCCTAAATATTTATAATCACAATGCGCTTCAAATTTACTTCAACAATTTAATTATTATTTTAATATTTGTTAAGAAAATTATACATTATTGCCGTAATTCCGTCAGTTTTTTGGGGAATAAAAAATGTTTGTTTCATATGTGTCAATTTTTTTGAGACAGGCTCGCGTTATCCATTTCCTTACCCCAAAGAACTGACGAGGGCTCTCTTTCATAGTATTAAATTATGCGTTTAATCATTGAATGCGGCGTTTCTATTCAATATACAAAGATTTATTGTTAAATTCCAAACGCGCAATATTGTAAAGTTTTTTATCTGCCGTAACGAAAATATCAACAGGGCTCAATAGAGCGGCGCCTAATTGCAAAGAATCCAAGGTTTTTAATTGATTTTTTCTGATTAACTCAATAGATCTTTTTTTAAGATAAAAAGATAAGTCAATAATATTAAAATCTTTTAAATCTTCATAAAACTCGTTTAAAATATAATTATAAGAACTATTCTCAATATCTTTTTCAACTAACCTTCTCTTTAATGCAGAATTGATCTCAATTTCGGTAATTTCAGAAATATATACTTCGTCGCATTCTTCAAACAACGTATCTACCTTCTTGCTTCCGTTTTCAAAAAGATATCTTTTTATTAATGCCGAAGTATCAAAAAATATTTTCATTTCTTTCTTCTATAATGGTATCCGATAACGGTTTTCCGGCGATTTTTACTTTTTCAATTTTCCTTTTCCATGATTTCATTTTAGCGCCCTCTTTAATTTCAATTTCTCCGGTATTTTTTAATTTGGCAATTATCATATTCCACTGTTCGAGAGGGACAATCACTTTTCCGTCGACTTTCTCTATATGCGTTACAATCATCTTGCGCTCCACGTCTTTAATTATATACTAATCATAATCGTAAATCAATAATTTTTTTAATTTTTGGTTTATCCCGTCAGTTTTTTTGGGGCGGAAGTAAAATTCGACGCATATGGGACGCGTCGATAACGCGCGACAATTGTCGTATAAAAATTCGACGCATATGGGACAAATAAAATGACACATATGGAGCTGTATGGGACAGGTATTTTTAACCGGCAAATCCCCAAAAAACTGACAGGATACCGAGTATTATAAAATAAATCTTGAAATTTATTATCAATATTATATACTCGGGTCTTGAAAGTATGTCTGCGGTTTTTAAAACGGCGGTATCTTTCGATGGAATTTGATTTATAGAATTGAAAATAGGGCGGCGTTATGATATTTATAGGTTGCGATCACGGCGGATATGAATTAAAAATGGAGATTTATAACTACGTTAAGGGCGAAATGAGGCTTGATATAACCGATATGGGGTGTTTTTCGAAAGATTCGGTAGATTATCCGGATATTGCGGAGGTTGTAGCTAAGAGCGTTTTGGAGAAAAACGGCGTAGGTATATTAATTTGCGGGACGGGAGTGGGAATATCGATAGCGGCTAATAAAATATGCGGCGTTCGATGCGCGCTTTGTTCGGAGGAGTATTCGGCTCGAATGACCAGAAAGCATAACGACGCAAATATACTCGCTCTCGGCGGCAGGACTACCGGAGTAGAGTTAGCAAAAAGTATCGTAAATACGTTCTTGACTACCGGTTTTGAAGGGGGAAGACATCAAAAAAGGATAGATAAAATCAGCTCCCTTGAGAAAAACAGTAGTTTATGAGAAAAATTATCAAATTCTCCTTAATAAAAGAGAGCGTTGAGAAACTTTTTATCGAGGCAAACTATATACTTCCTCGCGACGTTAGGGACAAAATTGACGAGTCGATAAATATTGAAACGGACGCTAGAGCTAAAGAGATACTAAGGATTATTAAACAAAATTACGAGATAGCGGAGGAGGGGATTTACCCGATATGCCAGGATACCGGCATGGCGGTTGTTTTTCTTGAGATCGGGGCCGACGTAGAGATCGAGGGCGGTTTTATTAATGACGCTATTGCCGAGGGGGTCCGGCGGGCTTACGACAAGGGGTATCTTCGAAAATCAGTCGTCGCAGATCCGTTGAGAAGGGAGAACAGTAATACCAATCTCCCGCCGGTTATATATACCGAAATGGCAAAGGGGGATAGACTAAAAATATCCGTTATGCCGAAAGGATTTGGGGCGGAAAATCAATCCAAGCAGAAAATGATGACTCCGACCTCTTCGGCGGACGATATTATAGAGTTTGTTGCAAACGGAGTTATTGCGTCGGGGGGCAAGGCGTGTCCTCCGTCGGTCGTAGGAGTAGGAATAGGAGGAACTTTCGAATACTCCGCGTATCTCTCAAAGAAGGCGCTCTTACTGCCTTTAAACGTTAAAAATCCGGATCCTTACTACGCAGAAATGGAGAGAGAGATACTTCGGAAAATTAATACGAGCGGAATCGGCAGTCAGGGACTTGGCGGAGCGGTATCCTGTCTGGGAGTAAAAATCTTGACTTATCCGACTCATATAGCCGGACTTCCGGTAGCTTACAATTACTGTTGCCACGCATGCAGACACAGCTCGATAGAGCTATAATTTTTTTCTCATAAATAACGATTTATAAAATAGAGATAAAATTTCAAATCCGACAAATAGTACGACTGAAATAATTATTACAAACATTATAAAGTAAAAGTTAGAAAATTCCTTAATGGTGGATAATATTATATTTTCGTAATCAGATATGATATCCCACGTGTTAAATCGGTAGAATCTCCCTAAAAATATACCGATCGACATAAAAAAAGGATTAAGGATTTTTATTATCAAAATAATTATTGAATTCCAGCGAAATTCGGTCAAAAGACGTATCATATTCTGAAACGCAAGAACGTACATGCTAAATCCTATGAATATAAAAAGAAAGAATTGAGGTATCAGAAAGACAATAATATCGTTATCCGTGAGTTTGAAGTATCTGTAATCCTTGATCTGTCTTACCAGATGAATTATGTCGGTTAAAACATAAGGCGCGTTTGGAAGAAAAAAGTAGAATAGCGCAATGCCGAGAGCCAGCGGAAGTCTGATCATAGACGGTTTTTCCCAGAATTTACGCCTAAATACTACAAGCGAAATAAGAAAAGGGATCACGGCTAAAAATAGATTCCACCCCATCCATTTTAAATTATCAAAAAATACCGAAGGCATATTTATTCTCTTAACCGCTGATTTATTTGATACAATATTAATACGATATTGATAATTAATCAATAAAAAATGAAAAATTGTTTTAAAAATGTCATTATTATGAGAATATAATTCGATACTATAACGATAAATAATTATAATGGAAATACGATGAACGCCGGCTTTATTAACATTGAAGGAGCGATAGATACTCTTTTCGGAGCAGATATTTTTCTAATTTCTTACGATAAAATAAAAAATATCAATCCTAAAAGAGTTAAAGAACAATTTAGAAAGAGAGCCAAACAATTTCACCCCGATAGAGCCGAAATCCTCGGCATAAACGAATCGCAACTTTGCGAAGAATTTAAAAAGATAAACGAAGCCTATCTGGCTATAATGAAAGCGATCAAACTTGATCTTTTATCGGGAACTCAGACGCATGCGCGGAGGTCTGCCAAACTTGATAACGTTTATAGCGGAGTTATGCCGAAACGAAAATTGCGTTTTGCCGAGTATCTCTATTACAGCGGGATTATTCCATGGAAGTCGATAATTGAAGCTCTTGCGTGGCAATATCGGCAAAGACCCAGAATCGGCGAAATTGCCGTTGAGATGAACTTTTTGGATAGGGAAGCCGTTATTGAGGTTATTAAGAATATGAGATTTAGCGAAAAATTTGGCGAAGCGTGCCTTAGAATGGGATTATTAACTCAATTTCAACTTAATATAGTTATTGGAAACCAAAAAAGACTTGATAAGCCGATTGGTAGATATTTTGTCGAACAAAATTACCTTTCTCAAAATGAAATTAATAAATTGCTTGAAGAGAACAGAAAACACAATCTGAAAATATATACTACAATATAGTTATTTGTTATTCCCCAAAAAACCGACGGATTAAGTAATTTGTAAAAAAATAAATTTACATTAAAATATTATTTTAGTATAATGGACAAGTAAAGATTGAATATTAATGGAGATATAAGATGGACAAAACGATAATCGTCGGAGCCGGATTAGGCGGTTTGACGACGGGAATAATGTTGAAAAAAGCGAGACCGGACGACGAAGTTGTAATTTACGACGCCAACAAACATCCGGGGGGATTTTGCAACGCATATCAGAAAGCGACGACTCATAACGGTGAAAAAATTGTTTATACCGTGAATATACCTCTTATTACGGGCGATTTCTCCGAAGGGGCTCCGTTTGATAAACTTATGAAGTATATGGGAGTTAAAAATATTAATTGGAGAGCGGTGGAGAATTTCTTTTTATATCATCCTGAAAACGATAAACCGTTTCCATTTACAAAAAAAGGTTATCTTGATATTTTGAAACTTGCGCGTAACGACAAGGAGGCGAAAAGTTTAAAAAAGTTTTTTGATAAAATAAATTCTTTTTATAACGATTTGATGTATAAAGCCCATCTTCCGCCGACTCTCTTTCAAGCGCTGAAGATGATGTTTACCATTCCCGGAACGGTGTTTAGTCTGTTGTTTGATAAACCTTATTTAAAAACGATAAAAAAACTCGGAATTAAAACCAAGACTATTCAGGAGATTCTTTGCGTTCCCGAAGCGTTTATGGGGGTCGACGTCGATAAAGTATCGGCTATGGGCGAAATGTGTATGATACAGAGTTTTTTACAGGAAAACTCCGTTCAACCTGCGGGAGACGATACGTTTCAGACGCTCGCCGATAACTTTGCCAAACGTTTTGAAGAGCTTGGCGGGAAGCTGATTTTGAATACGAGAGTCGATAGCGTAAAATTTGAGGGTAATAAGGCGGTCGGAGTCGTCGTAGGCGGGGAATTTATCAAATCCGATAACGTTATTCTTTCCGTGGCTCAGGACGTTATAAAACCGTTGATTTTAGCCGGTTCGCATATACCTAAAGTAAAAAGTTTGATTAAAAAAATTGATAAACTTCAAAATCCCAACTCAGATTATTACTGTTACTACCTTATAGATAAAAAAACGGTCGACGAGAATCCCGTATTAACGGAATTTGCGTATCATATTTATAAACTTCCCGAGGGAAGAGACGCGACAAATTGGAAGTTGGCTTTATGGATTCCTCCAAGGGTCTACAACGACAAGTATTACATAATGGAATGCGTTATGACCGAGCAGAGTCAGGAGAAAATTGATTGGTGGATCGACCTTAGAGCGAAAGATTATAAACAATATACGGAAGAAAAAAATAAGATGGCCGAAAAATATTTGGAGATTATCAAAGAGGTAGAGCCTATATTCAAGAAAAATCCTCCGATTAAGAATGTTCTCGCTTATACGCCGGCGTCTTACATTCAATACGGCTCGAAATATCCTATATGCGGTATCGCTCAAACGCCGGATAATTACGGTATGAATAGAATGACGCCTAAGATTTTGTCGAATCTCTTTTTATCAAGCAGCGCGGTATTTGCCGGCGGGCTTTGGGGCGCCGTAGCCGGCGGGTGGCAGGGCTTTGTAGCGTTCTATAAGGAAGTTTACGGGATAGAAATAGGCAACAGGGACGTTATGTATAAGCCCGGCGCTAAGAATTTGCCCTAAGTAGTTTTTTACTTTGCGTAAATAATTATTTTTTGACGCATACGCGACGCTTCCCGATGAAAAATTTGACACATATGGGTCAAAAAAAATTGAGCATATGGAACGCCGTATATGAAAATTCGACGCATATGCGTTAGAAGTAGATCGACGCATACGCGCCGCGCTCTACTGAAATTTGACACATATGAAGCTATATGCGGCGGCGCGCTCTGATGAATAAAAATGACACATATGCGTTAGAAGTAGATCGACGCATATGCGTCGCTCCTCGATGAAAAAAATGACACATATGGAGCTATATGCCGCGCCGCTCCCTGCTGAAAATTGACACATATGGAGCTATATGCGTCGCGTCGCGCTTCCTGATGAAAAATTTGACACATATGGAGCTATATGCGTCGCGTCGCGCTTCCTGATGAAAAAAATGACACATATGGAGCTATACCCGCCGCGCCGCGCTCCCCGACGAATAAATTGACACATATGGAGCTATACTCGCCGCGTCGCTCCCTGATGAAAAATTGACACATATGGGTTTCATATCCGCCGCGGCTACTCCCTGCTGAAAAAATGACACATATGGGTCGCATACCGCCGCGTCGCTCCCTGATAAAAATGACACATATGGGTTGCATATCCGCCGCGGCTACTTCCTGATATAATTCGACACATATGGGTTTCATATCCGCCGCGGCTACTCCCTGCTGAAAAAATGACACATATGGAGCTATACTCGCCGCGTCGCGCCTTGATGAAAAAAATGACACATATGGAGCTATACCCGCCGTGTCGCTCCTCGATGATAAATTGACACATATGTGTCGCATACCGCCGCGCCGCTCCCCGACGAATAAATTGACACATATGGAGCTATATACGCCGCGTCGCTCCCCGATAGAAATTGACACATATGGAGCTATACCCGCCGTGTCGCTTCCCGGTGTAATTTGACACATATGAGCTGCATGCGACGCGGCTACTTCCCGACAAATTTTGAC